>Ga0209614_1000197_pt1 | contig 55806 bp, 52 predicted proteins | sample BlaSprsedimmetaG_FD_185484 | JGI IMG/M metagenome (GOLD analysis project Ga0209614, IMG submission 185484) | Hot spring sediment bacterial and archeal communities from California, USA to study Microbial Dark Matter (Phase II) - Blank Spring... ...
AAGCTAAAACGATGCTCTGACAGCGAGGCAGTTTTACAGGGTAGCTGCGCCCTAAATTTGAGAAAGAGCACCTAAAACGGTCTGGTAGAGTAAATTTTGAGCGCCGGGGCGCTTAAAATTGAAAAATCAAATACAAGGCCCGATACCAGACCTCGTTAAAACCGGGCTTTCTGGATGGAAACTAGATAGGATAAGTTTTAGGCTGAAAAGCACACGCTTTCTGTAAACAGAGGGGGAAACTTAAGCTTAATTTTAAATTCGAGTGGACTATGAATCGCAAAGAACAGGCCATTTAAGGATTCTCAAAGAGACCGACAGGCCGTCAAGTGGCCGCAGAATCGCGTCCGCCTTAAATCATGTCGGGCACGAGATCAGTGAACGCACCGTGCGTCTGTATCTGCATAAGATGGACGAAGCCGGTTTGACGGAAAACTTCGGCAAGCGTGGCCGCCGAATCAGTAATTTTGGTCGAGCTGAACTGGAGGTTACCGGGATTATCGAGAAGGTTGGTTTCCTCTCGGCCAAGATCGACCAGATGACCTACCGGATGAGTTATGATCTGGAGAGTGGTAACGGCACCGTGGTCGTCAATATCTCGCTGGTCAAACCGGAGCATCTGCTTATTTGCCTAGACGAGATTAGACAGGTTTTCGCCGAGGGCTTTTCCATGGGGGAAATGCTCTCCCTGCTCTATGCCGGAGAGCGGCTGGGGTCTGCGGTAATTCCTGAGGGTTATATCGGTTTCGCCACGGTTTGTTCGATTACCCTGAACGGGGTGTTGCTGCAGTATGGTATTCCGACCAATTCGCGTTTTGGTGGTCTGCTTGAGCTGCACGACAAAAAAGCGGTGCGTTTTGTCGAGATAATCAATTATAACGGTACCAGTCTTGATCCCCTGGAAGCTTTTATTCGAAGCGGAATGACCGACTATCGTGGCGCTATTTCCAGCGGCGACGGCAAAATCGGGGCCAGTTTTCGTGAGTTTCCGGCCGACAGCCGGGAGGATGTCGAAAAATTGGCGGAGCGCTTGAAAACCATCGGTCTGGGCGGCTTCATGGTGCTGGGTTGGCCCGGTCAGACCCTGCTTGATATTCCGGTCAATGAAGGCAGTTTCGGCGCGGTGGTCATCGGCGGTCTCAATCCGGCGGCCATTCTTGAGGAACGAGGTTTTCGCATCAATTCCCGAGCTCTGGCCGGTTTGCTTGATAGTCGGCGGCTCTTTAATTATCGCGAGCTTTCCGAACGTCTGCGCCATGGAAGCTGAGGGTTGCGAGCGGTAAAACTTGACAGCACCGGGTTAATCCGTTTAACTGGGGGTGAAAGGAAGCTTCGGTTGAGACGCGGTTAAGGTGGCGAAGATGCACGGTTTGATGGTTCTTCTCGATAGCTTCAGTGCCTTACAACGCACTTATTTGCGGGCGGATAAAGCCCGATTGTGCGGGGATGGTTTTCGCATCTGTCTGGTTATGAGGTTTGGTGCCGGCGGGTCCGGATGGTTGGCAGGACTATTTTACAAGGGAGGAAAAGATGCTGTTCAAAAAGGTCATGGCTTTAACCGACGGTTCAAGGAATAGTCGCAGCGCCCTGCGCTACGCAGTTGAAATCTGCCGCAATTTCAAGGCACCGCTTTATATTTTATCGGTAGTCGAGGATTTGCCTACGTATGTTAATATCGAGGTGGGCAGTGAATTCTTCAGTAAGGTGCAAGACAGCATTCAGGCCGAGGTGGAGAATTGCGCGGCTTATTGTAAAGCCTCCGGTATCTCCTGCCAGGGCGAGGTCAGGCACGGCGTACCTTACGAGGAAATTGTCAATTATGCCAAGGAGATAGGTGCTGGTCTGATTGTCATGGCCACGCATGGTCATACCGGGCTTTCGCATATTCTTCTCGGTAGTGTAGCCGAAAAGGTCATTCGCCATGCTCCCTGTCCGGTGCTGACGACCAGAATTGATGATCAGGATTGGGATATCACCGAAGCGGTTTCCGCCGAGGTCTGAAGCCGGGTTGTGTGGACGCTTAATCCAGAATCAGGCGTTGCGGGTCGCAGCGTTTGCGCAGGATGGAAAGTTCGGTTGGGGTGGGGGGCGCGAAGAGGGCCGAGGGTTCCGGCTCGAGGGTGAACCCGGTCTTATCCTGAACCATTTCCGGAGTGATGCCGGGATAAGCGGCGGCAAGGTACATGCGCTTGGTTTCAGGTTTGAAACGCATGATGCCGAGATCGGTGATAACCGCCGCCGGCCCGCTTCCGCCCAGACCAAGCCGGCTGCGACCCTCAGGGCCGTCGATCCAGCCCGGGCTGGTCAGATAATCGAGTTTTTCCACAAATTTACGCTTTTCGTGCTGCATGAAGATGATCGTCCGGTTGACGAAACTGGCGACATCGCAAGCCCCGCCGCTGCCGGAAAAACGAGTTCGCGGCTTCCGGTAGTCCCCAAGGCAGGTTGAATTGAGGTTGCCGTAAGGGTCGATCTGGGCGGCTCCGAGAATGCCGACCACCCGACGGCCGGTCAGGGGATTCTGCATGGTCGCGAAAGCCTCGGCCAGGCCGCCGTTACGGGATGCGGCAAACATCACCCGGGAGTCGGCCACGGCCAGCGGAACTTCTTCGAGAATGGCGTCGATGGCTCCGGTTTCAAAAAATATCGTGCTTTCCGGGGCGCTGATGTGCTTGGCCGCCATCGCCGCCAGCATCGCGATGCCGGTGCCGCAGAAAACGATTTCTCCGTTTCTGATTTCCCTGGCCGCCGCAATCGTCATCATTTCCTTGAGTGTATAGGGCGCGGAGCTGTTTTCTTTTTTCGGCATATTTTAACTCAACCGCGGCGCAGGCCTTCGGCATAACCGAGAGTCGGGTCGGCTTGCAGTGCTTCTCGTTGGTGGTTCGGAGTCAGCTGCAGGAAATCATCATGCCCGGTCGGAGTCATAATTTTTTCCTCAAGGTAGGCCTGATAAAGTTTCTCGTCCTCCGCCGCCCGCCGGTAGGCGTGAAGATAATCCGGATCATAGTCATAGACTCCGTAGCAGGCGGTGGGGTAGGCCCCCCAGGGGACCGGGACCACGGCGTCGACATGGAGAAAGGGCGGCTGATTACGTTCCGGTTCTTGTTTAAGATAATCCTCTTCGACCAGTTCCTCGCAGGTGACAATCAGATGGCGAGCGGCTTTGGCCTGCTCGATATCGGCAAAGGTCAGACCATGAATGCGGGCGTTGCCGCGGCGGTCGGCCTGCTGTACATGAATGATGGTGACCTCGGGATTGATTGCCGGTACCAGCACCAGCTTGGGACTTTCTCCCCAGTCGCCGAAAGGGTTGGCGATGGTGATGAGTTTGTCGTTCGGCAAGCGACTTTCGTTTTGGCGCAGTTTTCTGCTGAAGCCCCATTGTGTCAGCAGATCGCTGCCCAGCCCCGAGCGTGTCGGCAGAAAGGGCAGCCCCATGGCCCCCGCCAGAAAACGCAGAGTCATCTGATAGTTTGAGTAATCCTCGACCTCCAGCAGGCCGGCTTCAACGGCTTTACGAAAACGAATACAGGTTGGAGCGAAACGGCCGTTGCCGGCATAGGCGATTTCCAGGCGTCGCACACAACCGGCGCCGATCAGCTCATCGAGGCCTTGGCCGTTGGAGTGAGCGTAGAGATGCAAGCCTCTTTTTTTCTGCCGAATGATTTCGTAAACCGCAGCCATTGGATTGCGGTTAATCGTGAAGCCGCCGATGCTGATATGGCAGTCGTTCGGAACCAGCCGGGCGATGGCATGTTGAAGGGTTACGACCTTGTCTTGCCCGGTTTTCATGTTAAGGGGGTTTTTTTGCGATACACCGTGCCCTGAAAGACGGCGATCAGTTCCTGTTTTTCGTCCCGGATATCAATCTGGTAGGTCGCCAATTTGGGGTTGATCGCGACTTCGCGTCCTTCGGCGGTCAGGGTGCTGCCCTTGGTCGTGGCCTTGAGATAGGAGATGCTGGCGTTGACTCCGACCGCGACTGTGCCGTGTGAGTTGGAGGCCACGGCGAAAACCAGGTCGGCCAGGGTGAAAACGGCGCCGCCATGGGTGATGTTGACGCCGTTTAAATGGTGGTCGTTGACGGTCAACTCGGCTTTTGCGTAACCGGGACGAAGCTCCAGCAGTTTGATGTCGTTATGAGCGGCGAAACGGTCCTTCTTGAAAAATTCTCTGATTTCTTTCATAAACTTAACTTCTCTTTGATCATGGCGTTTGCCCCGTGGTTGTTTAATGGCGGGGAATGGCCAGCATCCTTTCTAGGGCCAGTCGCGCCCGGTTGGCAATGTTTTCGGCGACCGTGATGACCGGTTCCAGGCTTTTCAGGGTTTGGAGAATGTCGGCGGGAGTGATCATCTTCATGTCGGCGCAGATCATGTTGCCAGGGCTTACGGGGTAGAAGGTTTTATTCGGATAGGCCTGGCGCAGAGGATAAAGCATCCCTTCTTCCGTGGCCACGATAAAGCTGTCGGCGCTGGTCCCGCCGACAAAGTCCATCATGCCACCGGTGCTTAAAACGGCATCGGCCGGGTGCCTGACTTCGGGCCGGCATTCGGGATGGACCATGACCAGGGCCTCGGGGTGCGCGATTCTGGCTTTTTCGATGTCAGCGGCCCGAAGCGCGTCATGAATCGGGCATGCCCCGTCCCAGAGAAGCATCGGCCGACCGGTTTGTTCGATTACATAGGCTCCGAGGTTGCGGTCCGGAACAAAGATGATTTCTTGTTGCAAGGGGATTGATTTGATCACGTTGACGGCGTTGCCGGAGGTGCAGCAAATGTCGCTTTCGGCTTTGACTTCAGCCGAGGAATTGACGTAGGTGACAACCACGGCCTCGGGGTGTTGGGCCCGCATTTTTTTTAGAGCGGCGGCCTCAGCCATATCGGCAAGTCCGCAGCCGCACTCCAGGCGGGGCAGCAGAACCTTGCGATCAGGAGCGAGGATGGCCGCGCTTTCGGCCATGAAGCGGACACCGCAGAAGACGATCACGGGATGGTCGAGACCGGCCGCTTCAACACTTAACCCCAGGGAATCACCGGTAATGTCGGCGAGTTCCTGGATTTCGGCCGGTTCGTAGTTGTGGGCAAGAATGACGGCCTGGTGGTTTTTTTTTAGTTGTTGTATCTGTTCAATAATTTCCGGGTCAGATCTGCGGTTCATGGTTCTGCCTGCAAAGTTAGTTGAAGCTGATTTGTGTGAAAGCTTGCCGGCCCTGGTTTGGTGAAGGCGCTTTCTGGCCGGGGGCGGCAGTTAGCCGCCAAGTTCCTGTGAACGCCGGCAGGCACTTCGCAGGGCCTCGTTGAAAGCGTGCCGCAGGCCGTTCTTTTCGAGCTCGGCCAGCCCGGCGATGGTGGTGCCGCCGGGTGAGGTGACCATATCTTTGAGCTCCATGGGATGGAGCCCGCTTTGTTTGACCAGCTCGGTGGCGCCGAGCAGGGTTTCCAATACCAGTTTACGGGCCAGTTCGCGGCCCATACCGAGGCCGACGGCGGCATCCAGCAGGGCTTCGATGACCAGAAAAACATAGGCCGGTCCGCTACCGGAGACCGCCGTAACCATATCCATGGCGCTCTCCGGCACGAAAACCGTTTCTCCGAGGCAGGTGAAGATGGCGGCGGCTTTTTCCAGATGGTCGGGGCCGGCATGGCGGCCGGCGGCAATCGCCGAAATGCCGCGATTGATCAGCGCCGGAGTATTGGGCATGATGCGAATGGTTGGAATCGCCAAGGGCAGAGCCTGTTCCAGGCGGTGACAGGGGATTCCGGCGGCAATTGAGATCAGTAGTTTATCGGGATTAAGAGCGTTTTTGATTTCTGCCATGACCGGGTCGATAACCTGGGGTTTGACCGCCAGAACAATAATTGCATTATCTTTGGCTAGGGTCTGGTTGTCGGTTGCCATGCTGATTGATTTGAATTCTTCGGTCAGACGGTTGCGGCAGTCCGCGAGCGGATCCCAGATCGTTAGTCGGGGAACCTTTTGAACGCTGCTCAGACCTTTGATGAGGGCTCGGCCCATATTGCCGCAGCCGATAATGCCGATGTTCAGGGAGTTCAGATCCATTTTATTTCTTCCTGCTTTGAGTTTAGTGGCTTCGTAAGTACTCCACCGGCTTTATTCTTCTTCTCAACCTTTCCGGCCAAGACCGGACGAGCGTCACTGAGGTGTACTTCAATCTACGCCTCAGTCCACAGGTTTCGCGGGCGTCGCGCATTCGGAGCCCTTACTGTGCCATCCTGTTTTTTTGTAATTTATAAGCGTGGTTACGAACGCATCAAGCTTTGTCATCTTTTAACGGCCGTCGATCAATCTTCCAGCTGGGCCAGAATGCCGGCGCTGAGCAGGGGAAACATGATTTCGTGATGGCCGATCAGTTGATAGCCGTGACCGTGGCCTGCGGTCGGGCGCTTGACGACATTCTGCAGAGGCCGATAGTGCTGGTTGAAGTCCATGTTGACCGTGGTCAGGTTGTTGAGCGGGTGCCCCAGGTTACGGACCAGGGAAATCGCTTTCAAAAAGACCTCGGGCAGGATGACGGCCGAACCCAGGTTGATGTAAACTCCATCCTCAAGTTTACTGACAAGGGCGCAGAAGGAGTCAAAATCGCGCAGGCTGCAGCGTCCGATCGCGGCTCCGTCGGCGGCCGCATGCATATGAATGATATCGGTGCCGAGGGCGACGTGAACGCTGACCGGTATCTTGAGCCGATAGGCGCGGCCGAGGAGGCTGGCTTCGCGGTGCGGCAGTTTTTCTTCCCAGATGAAACGGCCGATGGCCGTGCCGAGGCCGAGTCCGTCGCGATCACCCAGGAGAATGGCCCGGTTGAGTTGCTCCCCGGTTTCCTGGGCCATGCCGAAGTCACCGCCGCCGATGCCGTCGGCGACTTCTTCCGAGGTATGTCCGGCCCAGGCCAACTCGAAATCATGAATAATACCGGCGCCGTTCAGGGCTATTCCGGTGATGACTTTTTTCTCCATCAGCTGAATCAATAACGGAGTCAGACCAACCTTGATAACGTGGGCTCCCATGCCAAGCAATACCGGGCGGTTGCGGCGATGGGCCGTGACGATGGCCTGGATGACGGTTTTCAGGTCGTCGGCGGCGAGAAAGCCAGGGAGCTTGTCGAGCAGGCCGGCAATGTTTTCGTTCTTGCTCAGAGGCCGGGCAAAACGGCTAAGGTTGACCTTGCTCGGTCGTGAGGCCAGAGGGTAGGTTTTGAGTTTTCTTTTATCCAGCCGGAGTTTGCTCATGGTCGGTAGATTTCCTCCTCGATCAGGCCGCAGAGAAGATGGCCGAGCAGCAGATGGAGTTCCTGAATCCGGGCGGTATTCTGCGCGGGAACCACCAGGGCCAGGTCGCATAGTTCAAGACAGCGACCACCATCGCGACCGAGCAGGCCAATGGTGTTCAGTTTCAGCTCGCGGGCCTTTTTCAGGCCCCTGACAATGTTTTCCGAGGTTCCGCTGGTGCTTAAGGCCACGGCAATATCGCCGGGACGACCGAGGCCTTCAAGCTGCCGAACAAAAAGGTCGGCGAAGGAATAGTCATTGCCGATTGCGGTGGTGACCGCCGAATCCGAGGTCAGGGCGAGAGCAGCCAGGGGTTTGCGGTCAAAACGGAACCGGTTGATCAGCTCCGCCGCCAGGTGCTGGGCCTGAGTGGCGCTGCCGCCGTTGCCGAAAAAGAGAATCTTATGGTCATGGCGCAGGGCTTTGCAGCAGCAGGCCACGGCTTTTTCCAGGGTCGGGCCGCAGGTTTCGCAAACCTTCACGGTGGTTTCCTGAAGCTCTGCCGCGGCTTCATATAATGGGGTAAATATGGGGGAGGCGATTTGCATGGCTTATTCTCTATCTTATTGAAGGGTTGATTGCAAGAGACTATTTTCTGAAAGCGTCCGGAAAAAAACTGAGCTGTGGAATTTTTTCAATCAGCCCCAGTTCCCGGGCATGATTGAAAAAACAATCAAGCCCGGCCAGGGCCTTTTCATCGAGTCGATAGAAGATGGCTTTTTGCCAGTAATCGAGCAGCTGTTTTGTGCTGAGTTCGTTGCCGTGGCTTCCTCTTTTCAACGTTGTCTCAGCCAGTGCGTTAAGCCGGTCCGGCAGACGATCCATAATTTCAAGTAATTTTCGGTGGAGTCGGGCGATCACCGCCCGTTGTCGCTCAAGAACTGAGCTGCGACCGATCCAGAGAGCGTAGACAAAAGGTAAGTTGGTGAAGCTGTGCCAGAGGCGCCCGAGGTCATAAATCTGATAACCGGCGGGAGGATGGTGATAAAGGGTCAGAGCCTGGTCGCCGATAACCAGAAATGACTCTTGGGGGCTGTCGGCGGAAAATTCCTGAGTTCTGAAGGTGATGGTTTTCGGGTCGAGTCGGTAGAAATGAAACAGAATGATTTTGAGCAGAAAAACCGAGGTCAGGGAGTGTCCGGTCAGCGCAATTTCGCCGCCTTCCAGTTGCCGGGGTGGACGGCGGCTGACCAGCAGGACGCTACGCACTTCGTCGCGGGAGATGATAGCCAGATCCGCCAGAATGAAGAATTTTTTTTCTTCGGCGGTGGCCAGCAGCATCGAAGAAGAGGGGCTCAGATCAAGACTGCCGTCTTTCAGAGCACGATTGAGGTCGGCCGGGTGGCCGGGTATCAGGGTAATGTCCGCCAGTGCCCGGTCATGTTCCAGCATTTCGTATAGCGGTCGGCAGTTGAGATAGTCGATGCGCCCGAGGTTGAGATGGCTGGTCATCGGTGTTTTTTTCCGAGAAACTCCGTTGCGGGAGAGGGTGATTTTCGATTTGAATTGATGACTTCAGAAAAACACACCGTGTTCCAGGTGGCAGCGGAGAGGTGGGTTGTCATCATCAGAAGTCGTCTGAAAAAAGTTTTTCATAGTCCAGTCCCATGGCTCCGGAATGCTGGTTCAGGCGGCCGCTTTGCTGACGCCAGAAGGAGGTATGATCCGGGCAGACGGATCCGTTTAGTCTGCAGGCGGCGAACAGAAAAAGAGCGCTGAAAAAATGTTCCCTTTTCAGGAGTTGATTAATCCTTTTATCACCACGGCCCAGTCGGTAAAGCAGGCCGATGGTTTCTTTGACGGCATGGCGTTGAAAACGAGGCAGGTTGAAAGCCTGATTGAGGCTCTCCAGGGTTTCCTCGACCTTGGCGGCGACTAGGTTGAGACGAGCTTCCGCGGTCAGGGGATACAAGTCCAGGACGACCGGCAGCACCAGGATGCTCAGGATAATCTTTTCCAGGAATGATTCATTGTCGTTCGCCGGGAAAAAACTCTCGGCCCGGCGCAGAAGTGGGAGCGCAACCGCGACTTGAGCCGCGACCTGGGGAGGCAGCCAGTGCTGGTTGACGGCGTAGTCCGCGCCCAGAGCCAGCAGGGCCGAGGTGGTTTTTTTGGTGTAAAGTCCTTTTAACTCCTCACGCAGACGGCTGGCGGGAACCTCGGCCAGAGACGGCGCCAGCGTGCGTAGCCCGAAGGCGGTGTTTTCTTCAATGGAAAACTTGAGCCGGCAGGCAAATTCGAGAGCCCGCAGAATGCGAACCGGATCTTCGGCAAAACGGATTTCCGGATCACCGATGATCCGGATGGTTTTTTCCTGAAGGTCACGCAGGCCGTTAACATGATCAATCACCGAGAAGTCAGCGATATTGTAGAAAAGAGCATTGATGGTAAAATCCCGGCGGCGGGCATCTTCCGCCGGTGAGCCGAAAAGATTGTTGGCGAGCTCCGGTTTCTCCTGAATCAGTTTTTGCTCATTCTCCTCTTCGGTGAAAGGCCGGCGAAAGGTCGCGACTTCAAATATTTGTCCGGCGTTTTGCGAACGGCCGTGAAAAAAAACATGCACCAGACGAAAGCGGCGACCGATAATCCGGGAGTTGCGAAACAATCGTTTGAGTTGTTTGGGGCTGGCGTCGGTGACGATGTCGAAATCGGCCGGTTGCTCGCCCAACAACATATCGCGGACGGCGCCGCCGGCAAGATAAGCGGTAAAGCCGCTATTTCTCAGACGGTAAAGAATCTTCAAAGCGTTGCCATCTATGTTTTTGCGGGAGATGGGATGTTTGGCGCGGTCAATGATAAACGGACTGTCTTTGTCCGGATAACCTTCTGGATTAATGTTTGCTTTGCCGGTCATGAATGATTTTGTCGTCGTCCTGGCGTGGTTGAATTTTCACTGTAATTCCTGCCTGACACCTGCACAAGGCCTGAGATGCTCGCGCGGTTCAGTCTGCTGGCTTTCGTAAACGTAAAATAAGACCCGGCGTTATCCCGGCGCAAAGGACAGGTTCGAAACTGAAACGAAACCTTTTTTACGAAGCCTTTACTTTTACAGGTTGAGTTTTTGCTCCTCATACAGTATTGTCAGAGGGCTGGTAAGTGGTGAGCGGCTATAGCAGTTTAGGCCTCGAAGGTAAAGTTTTTTATGAATTTGTTCAGAGGTCGCCTGATTTGGAAACTAAAGCCTGGAAAAATCCTGACCGGAACCGGCTTGAGCGGGAGTTGATACAGGCCCGGCTTGAAATTAATATCCTGAAAACTCAGCTCGAGGCGGTTCTGACCGATCCGGCCGGTCGGAGTGCGGCGGAGATTTTGCGGGAGGCCGCTTTTCAGCAGGCGGTTCTGATTGCCGAGCTGCGCGAGAAGGAAGAGCTTCTGCGTAACCTGGTGATTACCGACGGGCTTACCGGACTTTACAACCACCGCTATTTCCAGCAGCGTCTCAAGGAGGAATTCGAGCGGCTTAAGCGTTATTCCGGAGTCTCTTCCGTAATCATGATTGATATTGATAATTTTAAATTCTACAATGATACCCATGGTCACCCGGCCGGGGATAAGGTTCTGAAAACGGTCGCCGATTTACTCAGGCACAAAGCCAGACACAGTGATATCGTGGCCCGTTACGGGGGAGAGGAGTTTGCGGTTCTCTGTCATGGCGGGTTGGATGAGACCGTCAAAGTGGCGGAACGTTTTCGCCGGGAAATCGAAATTGCCGTGATCCCGGGACAGGAAAGACAGCCTTTGCTGGATGGTCAGACGCACGGTAGTTTGACCATCTGTCTTGGGGTGGCGGCTTACGAAACGGCTATGACTGAGCCGGGAGAGCTTGTGGAAAAGGCCGATATGAAACTTTATCAGGCAAAAAATGCGGGGAGAAACCGGGTTGTTTACTGACTTTCTTTCCTATTTAAAAACTTCATGGTTTGTGCGTTTTCTGGTTTTCCTCAGCCTGAGCGCGGTCTTGCTGCTGGTTTTTTTCCCTGGGTATCCGGCGGTTCTTGTCTTTTCGGTGGTCGTCCACGGTTTTGTGGCTCTGGCTATAGTCTGGTTTGGCTTTCGGGTGATTCGGCCGGTGCAGTTGAGTATGGATCAGCTTTTTGGCTTGCTTGAGAGAGGTTTGGCCGGGGAGCGCAGAGAGTCGCCTCCCAGTTCCGGGATCAGAATGGGACGCTACCGGGAATTGTTGAAAAGGGCCACAAACTTGTTTCGCGAGCAATACGATGAATTATTGAACCGCAGCAAACAATTGGAAAACTTTGCCGGGGTGCTGGAGAAACAGAATCTAAAACTCAGTGAAAGTCGGCAGCGCTATCGGCGGACCATGGACGCCTTGGATAACGGTATTTATTTGGTTGACGAAGATTATGTGGTTCGGGCTATCAATCGGGCTGAAGCCGCTTATTATGGCAGCGAACCGAAACAAATCGTGGGCCGGCGTTGCTATGAAATTTTTCGGCAGCGGCAAAGGCCCTGTCCCGATTGCCTGCCGCGCGAATGTATGGCCGATGGCCAGGTCCGTAACCGTTTACGGGTCGAAAGCCGACGAGCCGGCCGCGGCTATGTCAATATTTTCTGCTACCCGATTTTCCATGAGGGGGAAACGCGAAGCCATGAGGCGGTCGTCTATATTCAGGATACCAGCCCCTTGGTCATGATGGAAGACCAGGTGGTCAGAGCCGAGAAAATGGCCAGCATCGGGCAGATGGCGGCCGGCATCGCGCATGATCTGAATAACTATCTTGCCGGTATCTACGGAGTCGTACAAATTCTTGAGCTGCGCTTTGAAAACGCTCCGGCCGGACGGGAAAAGGATCTGCATCTGCTCGGTCGACTGAAGGAACAGGTTGAAGCCCTGAATCTGATGGCCGGAAACCTGATGGTTTTTTCTCATCCTGAGCGCAAGGAGTTGTTTCCGCTCTCCCTTAATCAGGTGATAGAAGACGCGCTTTCGTTCAGTCGTTATGAACTTGAACGGGAACAGGTCCGGGTCGTGAAGAAACTTCAGCCGGATCTTCCCCTGGCCCGCATGGAAAAAGGCCAGATTCAGCAGGTTTTTCTGAACTTGATGCTCAACGCCGCCCAGGCGATCAGGGAGCGGAAGAAAAACGAAGGGGCTGATTATTCAGGTGTGATTGAGGTCGTCACCGGGGCTGAGGATGAGGCCAGGGTCTTTTTTTCGATTTCCGATAACGGTGGCGGAATCAGTCGGGAGTGTCGGGATCATCTTTTTGATCCTTTTTTCTCGACTAAAGAGGTCAGTGTTGAGCGTGGGGCGACCGGACTCGGGCTGTTTACGGCCCGGACCGTTATGGAACAGCATCAGGGAGAGATCAGTTTCAGCAGTGAAATAAACCAAGGCAGCACTTTCAAGGTAGTGCTGCCTTGGCGCCAGGAATCCGGGGTCTGTTTTCCCTTGTCTGCCGGTGGGCCGACAAAGCTTGCTTGATATATTAATAAGCACCAATATCAATAAATATCCATATCATTAAACCTCTCACGTTTACTCAGGTTGCCTATGGACCTTGACATGATTCGGGAATACAGGGAACTTTCTCTTTTTCTGTTGAAAACCCTGCAGACTTCGTTGGCCGGAGATCAGGGAGCGAGCCGGGTTATGGGCTCTCTCTTTGATTCTTTGCAGGGTGCGGGCAGCGCCGTGCAGATCAAGCATATCCATAAGCAGGTTAAGAGCCAACTGCTGAAGGAAGAACCTTTGGATGGGAGCTTGCTCCTGAAAAAGATGGAGGGATTGAAAAGCGATCTGCTGACCCAGTCCAGGGTTGAGAATGATTTGCGTCAGCTGCTCGATGATTTCAAGGCCCTGGTGAAGATGGCTTTACATCAGATTGAAATTCTGTCCCTGCATGATCAGACCAGTTCCGAACTTTTCGTGCAGTGTCGGGAAGAACTCATGGACGTTTCCGACCCGCCGGCCATGCAGCGTTATATCGCTAAATTCAAACGTCTTTTTTCACTGAACATACTGATCGATGACGAGACCGGTCGTGAACGAGATGAACTGAAAAAGATTATTTCCATTCTCGCGGAGTCGATTTCCGGCCTGTTGAAGAACAGTGGTGATTTTGACAGTGGCCTGGAAGAATGCATCAGCCGGATCAAAAAGGCTCGGAACCTGCGTGAAGTCATGGAGGTTCGTGAACTACTGCTTCAAGAGACGCAGAAGCTGCAGCTTCGGGCCCGGCGCATGGTTGATGATATGCGGCTGGCTCGCGAGCAGGTTGACGATGCCAATCTTAAAGTGGAAAACCTGAAGAAACAGATGGAGAAGGTTAAGCAGGAGATAGTTATTGATCCTCTGACCCGCGCATACAACCGGCGGGCCTATGATGAAAAGCTCAAGCACGAGGTCATGAGCTACAAACGTTATGGGCGACCGACTTCAATGCTGCTGCTTGATATAGATCATTTCAAGCAGGTGAATGATACCTATGGTCACCGCACCGGAGACGGGGTGCTGCGGATTTTGTGTGAATTGATGAGTAAGGAAATTCGTGAGATTGATGTGCTGGCGCGCTACGGTGGTGAAGAGTTTGCCCTGATTTTGCCGCATACGCCTTACGAATCCGCCCTGGAGGTGGCGGAAAGAATTCGTCGGAAAGTGCAGGCCAGCCGGTTCACGTTCAAAGGCAAGCCTTTTGCGGTGACGATCAGCCTTGGTGTAGGCAGTTTACGGGAGGGTGATACTTTGGAAAGTTATGTTGAGAAGGTCGATCAGGCGCTTTATCGGGCCAAAAATCGTGGTCGGAATCAGGTGGCTGGCGCCGATGAACCAGTTTAGTGTCTTACAGGTTATTTTCTTGTTTTTTTTCAACATTTTTCCAACCGCAAAAACAAGAAAATGTTCTGATAAGAGCACTTATTTGCGGGCTGTGAAGACCCCTTTGGGTTGCGGGGCTCGCTCCCGCATTAGCTGTTGCTTAGAGGGCAAGTCATGAATTTGGCGCCGCGCCGTTCCGGAACCTTTCGGCGTCATCCTCTCTGGGTTATGGGCAAGCCTTATTATGACCTTAAAAGTTATTATCATAACCGCTTTGCCGAACGGGTCTATAAGCTTCAGATCGATGCCGGGTTCACCTGCCCAAACCGGGATGGCAGTCGGGGGGTTGGGGGATGTTCTTATTGTGATGGTCGGGGTTCGGCCCTGCGTCGCCTGGGGAACTTACCAACGGTAGGCGTGCAGTTGGAGGAAGGTAAGAAACTTTATCGTCGGCTGCGTCAGGCCCGGCGTTTTGTTGCCTATTTTCAGACCTGCACCAACACTTACGGGGAATTGAGCCGGCTGCGGGCTCTCTACGATGAGGCTCTGGCGGTGCCTGGTGTGGTGGGGCTGGCGGTCGGCACCAGACCGGATGCGATGAGCCCGGAGGTGGTAGAACTGCTTTCCGGTTATGCCGCAGAGTATGATGTCTGGCTTGAATATGGTTTACAGTCGATGCACGCTGAAAGCCTGCGGCGCATCAATCGCGGGCATACGCTGGAGGATTTTAACGATGCGGTCGCGATGCTGACCGGCAGCCGGGTCAAACTGTGTGTGCATGTCATTATCGGTCTGCCCGGGGAAACCCGGGAAATGGTTTATCAGACCGCCGAATTTCTGGCCGGTCTCCCCTTTCTACATGGGATCAAGATTCACTCGCTGTTGCTTCTTGATGGAACTCCGCTCTATGCTGAATATCAGAAAACTCCCTTTCCGCTGCTGAGTCGGGAAGTCTATGTTGAGCTGGTGGCCGGTTTTCTGGAGCGGCTGCCGCCAGAAATCGTTGTGCAGCGCCTTACGGCGGAGGGTTATCGGGATATTTTTATCGCTCCGGACTGGGCTCGTAATAAATTGCAGGTGCTTCAGCATCTGGACCTCTTGCAAAGGGAGCGGGATAGTTATCAGGGTAAATTGTGGACGCTTGGTTGATAATTGAGCTGGTTTTTTCTGCCGGGACGGTTTTCCTCCGAAAAAACATTGACAGCTGAAATGAGCGTATGATACCTTTTATTAAAGCAGGATTAAAGGCAGTTTATGGTCGAGTTGGAAGAGGCGTCGGAGAAAGTCGGATACCGGGTCGGGGAACAACCCAAACGTTATGGCTGCCGCGATTATGCGCTGGAAATGCAGCTGATGCAGCTTCAAAGGGGGCTCCCGCGGGCAACCGCTGCGCATGAAAGACGCAGAATCGAAGCCCGAATTGCGGAAATCGAGGAGTTGCTCGGTTTGTGAAGGTCGACCATGAAGAAGAGAAGGCAACCTTAAGCGACATTGAGAATCAGGTTCATGGATTACAGTCTTGAAAGTTTTAGCTTGCTGGAAAAGAAAACCTTGGCTCTGGCTCGCGGTTATCAAGCGCTGGTCGAAGAACGCGATCGTTTACGCCAGGAGCTTGAGAAACAGGCCCGTTCTCTGGTTGAAATGGAAGCCAGAATAAGTCGTCAGGTCGGTCTCTTCTCAGAAGTTGACGAGCGTATGGGTGAGCTTTTACGGCAAATTGATAACTGCCTGCCGCAAAATGATGAGGCGATGGGTAGCGAACAGATTCTACCCGGATTGAATGGTGGCTGAAAACCGAAGTGTGGTTGTGACTATTCGGGGGCGTAAGTATCCCTTGCGTACCGACGCTGACACTCAGCGGGTTCAGCAGGTCGCTGACCTGGTTAACCTTAAGCTGGACGAACTTGATCGCCAGAGCAGTATTAAACGATATATCGGCAGCAACGATATCGGGTTGGTGATACTGGCGCTGTTGAATCTGGCGGATGAATGTCTTGTGCATAAGGATAAACTTGACAAAATAAAGGAGAGGTCGGAGTATTTACTGGCGGAAATCAAGGGTTGCTCCGGCCTGTGAAATTATATTTTCGCCGAACAAAAGCTTGATTCATATCAACATATGGGGATTTGCTCCCCTGAGTTATACGTGATAAGTGATCATTTTTTTGAGCCAACACCTTTTAACTTATAGAGTGACAGCTTAAATCCGGTGTGAATCGTTCTCTAGGGGATAATCCTAAAGGATTTATGGTCACTGATATTAAGATTTAAGGTTCAAAGAAAGCACCTACACGGTAATCCGGGGGGGACTGACGGAGATGCCTCCACAAGAGGCATCTCCGGAAAGTACGCTGTCAGAGCTGGTTTGGTTTGCGGTCTGATAGTTGTGAGGCTTATGGAGTAAGTCGCGGGATAAAGGAGAAACCGGAGGTCTACCGTTCTGGTTTTAATCTGTGCCCGATTGTAATAAGAAGATTTCGTAAGCATTGTAATTTTGAGGTGCCGGCGTATAAGGTTCAGGTGCGGTAATGCTTGGGCTTGCTTTTTCATCGCCACCCGGGTTCCGGGGCTTACGGTGTGAAAAGGTCTCAGGGCGACGAAGCGGTGGACTCCTTGCGAGATTGTCTGTTTATAAAGAGAGAGATGAAGGACCGTTCGGCTCGTGTCGGATGCGTATGTATAAAGAGTCTGTTTTCTCGGTTGCTGATCTGGGATGGGATTTCAGGGGAATGCGGTTTTTATAAAAAGTTTATTTGTTTATGAAGACTTTTTAGATGCCGTTTGGGTCGTTTCCGGAAGCTGGAAAATAGTTTTCGGGCAGTTTCCGGTGGTCGGCCGGCCTGGATTTCTTGCTGGCGCCGCCCGGTTTTTAAAGGGGTGGGAAACTGTTATTAGAATAGGTTTTGGGGTTGAGGAAACAAACGGATCTTTGTTCCGCCTCAGCCCGAGACAGGCGAAAGACTGCAGTTGGGCAGGTTTCTTGTCTGCCCCTCATTCTTGAGCCCTCTCTCATCATATCTTCTCTCTTCTCTCTTAAGCATTGCCGCTCGAAGTTGTAGCCGTTTTTTTCTGTTTTAAAAATGTTTATCAGTTCAACAAGGTCAATTCAGGTTTCGCTGGTTGCAGCGGATCGTTGGCGTCGGGTTTCGGATTTTGCAAAAACCGGCCTTAACTTTGCGGCTGCCGCGAAAATAGTATTTTGACGTTTATCGCAAGACAGGATACGGGAGCCGGGATTTTCAGCCAGCGCTTTGATCTTGTCCGTTCCGGGCGCGTCTGAAAAACTTAAATTTTCAAGGCAGCTCTCACAAGGAGTTCCAATTCATGGAAATATCGATATTTGTCAGTATTCTAATAGCCGTGGTGGCGATGTTGGCAGGTTGTCTGCTTTATCGTAAGTTCACCGAAAAGAACCATGATGTCTCGCGCAAGGAAGCTGAGATGTTGTTGACCGAGGCGCGCAAGGAGGCTGATCTTGTCCTGAAGGAGGCCACTCTTCAGGCTAAAGATGTGGTGCTCAGGGCGAAGTTGGATTTTGAAAACGATATGTCGGAAAGGCGCAAGGAAGCTCAGGTACTGGAAAAACGTCTGCTTTCCAAGGAGGAGAGTCAGGAGCGCCGGGCGGATAATCTTGATAAAAAAGAGAGCGAACTTGCCCGTCGTGACCAGAGCTTGACGCAGCGTGAAAAAAATATTCAGGTCAAGGAAAATGAAGTTCAGGAAGTCCTGCAGGAGGAGCGCTCGAAACTTGAAATGATAGCCGGTCTGACCCAGACTGACGCCAAAGATATGCTGATAAAAATGATGGAGGATGAAGCCAAGCACGAGTCGGCGAAAAGAGTTAAGCAGATTGAAGATGAGGCCCGGGAAACCGCGGAAAAGAAAGCCGTGAAGATCATCGCTCAGGCCGTGCAGCGCTACGCCGGTGATTATGCTACGGAAAGGACGGTTTCGGTTGTCAGCTTGCCGGGAGATGAAATGAAAGGGCGCATTATTGGCCGTGAAGGGAGAAATATCCGGGCCATTGAAGCGGCAACCGGGGTTGACTTGATTATTGACGACACTCCTGAAGCCGTGATTATTTCCTCCTTTGATCCGGTGCGTCGAGCGGTTGCTAAAAATGCCCTGGAAAGACTGATCGGTGATGGGCGGATTCACCCGGCCAGGATTGAAGAAATTGTCAATAAGGTGCAAGGAGAAATTGATCAGACTATTAAGGAGGCTGGAGAAAAGGCGATTTTTGATCTCGGTATGCATGGTATGAATCTTGAGTTGGTCAAGATGATTGGTCGTTTGAAATATAGAACCAGTTACACTCAGAATATTTATGAACATTCTCTTGAAGTCGCGTTTATTTGCGGCATGATGGCGGATGAATTGCGCTTGCCCAACAAAATGGCCAGACGCGCCGGTTTGTTGCATGATATCGGCAAGGCGGTTGATCATGAGATAGAGGGGTCGCATGCGGTTATCGGGGCGGATTTTGCCCGTCGTTACGGTGAGGCTCCGGAGATCGTTCAGGCCATTGAGGCGCACCATGGTGATGTCGAGGTTAAAAGCCCTCTGGATGTCCTGGTGCAGGCGGCGGACGCGCTTTCGGGAGCTCGCCCCGGGGCTCGTAAAGAGATGCTTGACGCCTATATCAAACGCCTTGAGGCCCTCGAGGAAATTGGTAATTCATTCAAGGGGGTTGAAAAAACCTTCGCCATTCAGGCTGGTCGCGATGTTCGGGTGATGGTTAACCATGCCGATATCAGTGACGAGGGCGCCGTTGTTCTCTCTCGTGATATCGCTGCGAAAATTGAGAAGGAATTAACCTATCCCGGCCAGATCAGGGTAACCGTCATTCGGGAAACCCGGGCTTTCGGCATCGCCAAATAAAAAAACAGTTCAGGGCTCAAATCGCGGAACTTGTGCCCTCGCGCTCAGACAAGCGCAATCTCATGGGGCTGAATTGATAACCGAGAGGATGTTCCGCTGGGAAACGCGACGAAATCACTCACGTTGTCGCGGAAAGCCCGGAGCCCTCTCGAAGTTGCAGGTTGGCCGAATGGCGCCTTCAGTCAGCTTTCGCCGTCACCCATTAGACCCTCGGCCGGGATCGTGGTTAGGCGAACGGGTGAAACGATCACGGTCTTTTAAGCTGTTTAATGTAGGGGTAATATGGATTTGAACAATTGATTAATCTGCTTTTCATTGGTGATATTATTGGTCGCACAGGGCGTCAGGCCGTGGCTTCTCTGCTGCCTGGGCTTAAACAGAAGTATCATCTTGATATGGTGATTGCCAATGGTGAAAACGCCGCCGGTGGCTTTGGTCTGACTCCGAAAATCGCAGATGAACTTTTTTCCTTGGGTATTAATGTGATCACGACGGGTAATCATATCTGGGATCAAAAGGAGATTGAAGATTATCTCAGACAGAATTCACGGCTTCTGCGCCCGGCTAATTTCCCGGTGGGTGATCTGGGGCGTGGATCGGTTGTGGTCAGTCCGGAAAATCAGCCTCAGGTTCGGGTTGGAGTTTTGAATCTGGCGGGGCGGATATTTCTCGGCCCCGCCGATTGTCCGTTCCGCTGCGCCCGGGAAGAGGTGGCTAAACTGCGCCGGGAGAGTTCGATTGTGGTGCTGGATTTTCATGCCGAGGCCACTTCGGAAAAAACGGCTCTGGGTCTTTATCTGGATGGGCAGGTTTCGTTATTTGTCGGCACGCATACGCATGTACAGACGGCTGATGAAAGAATTTTCCCGAAGGGGAGTGGCTATATCAGTGATGTCGGCATGGTTGGAGGGCGTAACTCCGTGATCGGAATGAAATCCGATCGGGTTATCGAGAAGTTCCTTGATGGCAGACCGCAGCGTTACGAGGTTGAAAAAAAAGAAATCTGGTTCTGCGCCTTGCTGGCTGAACTGGATGAGGTCGACGGTCGAGCCAGGCGGCTTCAGCGTTTGCAAATTCCGGCCTGATCGGTTATAAAAAAAGAACGACTTTTGAGTCGTTCTTTTTTTATGGGCATTCCACCAGCTGGCAGCTGAGTTCGGGCGAGAGCGGATTTCCCGCCCGCTGGGGGTTTCCCAGGGCAATTCGCACCTGATTGCGGCGTGAGGTTTTGATTATGCGAGTGGGAGATTTACAGCCAATCATGTTGCAGGCCGATAGTGTCGGTAAGGTGCAACAGCAGGGTGCGCATGGCGCTGAGACCGAACAGGGGAAGTTGGCGAAACAATTTCAGGCGGAGAACCGGGAGCAGGAAAAGAAGGTCCAGGCGTTGGCCGACAGTGATACGGTTATGATTCGGGATCAAGAGGCCCGCCGGGAGCGCCAGGAAGACTCGAATCCTGAAGGCGAACCGGAATCAGAAAGCCAGGAGACGTCTTCCGAAAAACTCGAACCACAACTGAAAATCACGGGAAGACATATCGATATCAAAGCGTGAGGTTGGTTTTGGCTGCCGTCCGAGTCTCATCGAGCAACTTTTTCAGGCGCAGGTAATAAGCTCTTTTCTCCGCTCTCAGCTGGGGCCCGTCGGCGGGCTGCTGATCACGGCTGGGTTGCAGAGTCATTTCGCAACTGAGCAAGAGGTCGGAGAAGAAGTTGCTGACCAGTAAACGGCAGCTTTCCAGGTGGGGGCGCAACAGGGCATACTTGATCTGTTCGCTGTAGTTACTGAGCTGGCGGGGCAGGTCTTGAATCAGCTTTCTTTTTAGTCTCCTGCCATATTCTTCTCCCAGGGGGCGCCGTCTGCGAAAAAATGTCGCTTTCCTGCCCCAGAGCAGAAACAGTTCCTGTATCTTTTCAATCAACTCGAAACGTTCCTCGGCTTTACTGCTGAAGGTGAATTCCGGCAATGTACCTTCAATTTTCAAAGGAAGCGGCAGCTCCTGGAGCTCGGTGTCCTGGTCGTCGACAAAATTACTGCTGATGATAAATAGCGGGATACTGCCGTCAATGAACTGCTGTTTGATCTCCTGATGCAGCCTCTGTAAAAAATTTAAACTCGCAAGCATGACCTGTTCCCTGAGCTTGGGGAGCATCGTGAGTTTGAAGTGATTGTCGATGATTCTGATCGGGGCCATGGGGTTGCGGTTTTTGTCGGGTATCAGGTCCAGCGGTACCTGATAGTTTTCCAGCAGTTGCCGAAGCTGGTGGTGGAGTCCATTTTCGTTTCGATTTTCAAGCCAGTGGTTGATTCGGGAAAAGGCGGATTTCTCGATTTTCTGACTGAGTCCGGTGGTAATCCGTTCGCTTTCCTGAAGCACCTTGTCGAGTTGCTTTCTTTTGTGTGTTTGTTTTTCCTGTTCACTCAGCAGGAGTTGTTCCTCTTGCGAAAGAAGACTCAGCTGGCTGCTGATCAGCCGCTCGAGGTGGTTGTGAATCTGTTGCAGTCGGCTTTCGCTGTGGTGAAAGAGAGCTTTTGCCGCGTCGCTTTTACCCAGAGTGCTCAGACGGGCCAGGAAAAGGTCCGCACCTTGAGATGAAAAAGCCAGCTTTTCCTTTTCCGCTCGCCACCTTTCAAGTCTTTGGCGTAAGGGGGCGGCTAATTTTTCGTAGATATGGGGTTTTGACCAGAGCAGGGCGAGGCTGGAAAAAGCGTAGATCTCCTGGGTGAAACCAAGCTCCCGCAGCTCCTGGCGGCAGCGTTCAAGCATGGTTTCGAGTTCATTCAGGTCCGGATGTTCATCAAGGTCGAGATTGATGATAAACAACAGGCGTTCTTCAAGGCCCATCGTGCGCAGATGTTCCAGGAGCTGATAATCGGCCTGACGCAGGCCCATCCGACTGCTGATGATGTAGGCCAGGACCGGACTTTCAGCCAGCTGTTGAATGATAATCGCCTGATGGCTCTGGTTTGGGGTGTCCAGTCCGGGCAGGTCGCGCAGGGCCAGATAGGGGGGCAGGTGCTGAATCGGGGTTGTCAGGCTGATATCGACTAGATAGGGTGAAAGGGACTCATCCCTGATAAAATCGCGATAGTTTGAACCTTCGGAGATGATCGTTAAATCCAGGTTCGCATTCTGATAATAAGTCTGGACTTGTTCTGCGCCACTGAGCAGGTTGCGCAGCAGACGGTATGACTCGTTGAAAATACCGTGTCTGGTCAAGGTGCCCTCTTGTTGGAACTCGTCCAGGAGCTCGCTGACTCGGGCCCGGTCAGATTCCCGGAAAGGTGAAAAATCTTTTCTTTCCGGAAGATCACGGAAGAGCAGGGTGGCGGCGGTCGTGAAAAGCTGCGTAATGAGTTCTTGGGGTTGCAGCCTGATTCTGGCGGAAAAGGTCTTGCCGGCCCGTACGGTGGTGGGAAAACTTGTGGTGATGCCGGCTCCGGTAGGCAGCAGCTCCGCGCCGGCCAAGGTGTTGATGAGGGTGCTTTTGCCGGATTTAACCGGGCCGATACAGGTTAACGGAAGGATGAAGTCTGAACGCAGAACCTTCAGGTTTTCGAGGCTCTGGCGCCAGCGTTCGAGATGGTCGTGATTCTGGGGTTGATCAGCTGTAAGTTCGTCGAGCAAGAGTTCGAGATTCTTTGCTCTTGCGGCAAAACTGGTCGGTGTTTCAGTGGAACTGTCTGAGGTCATGGAAGTCTCAAGGTATTCAAGGTGGTTCCGGCAATCTGAGGGCTTGCCAGGCTTATTCTCTGGGACTTTTAGGATTTTTGTTTTTCCGGCAGGACAAGATAGAAACTGCTGCCCTGGTCAACAATCGAGCTGGCCCTGATCGAGCCCTGATGCTGTTCTGCAATTCTGCGGCAGATTGCCAGCCCAATGCCGGTGCCGGGCAGCTTTTTCCCCTGATCCAGACGTTGGAACATGGCGAAAATCTTTTCCTGATCGCGATTGTCAAAGCCCAAGCCGTTATCATGAATGACGATTTCCCATTTTTTTTCTTCCGTTCCGTTGGACGCAAAAAGGGGCGTGGCGCTGATTGAAATCAGCGGGGGCCTGTTCTCAGAACGATATTTAAGCGCGTTGCTGAACAGATTTCTGAAAAGCTGTTCCATTAATATCGGGTCGGCTTCAAGCGTTGGGAGTTCGCCGATCTCAATCCGGGCTTCAACTTTATCGAGTTCGATTTCGAGATCCTTGACGATGTTTTCAATCAACGCGCCGAGCGGAACCGAGGTGAACGGTTCTTTGGTGGTTGTGATGCGGGCGTAGTAGAGCAGGCCGTCGATAAGTTGTTGCATATGGCTCGCGGAATGGTTTATGCGGCGCAGATACTCATGGCCTTTCTCTCCCAGCTGGTCGCCGCATTTTTTCTCCAGACGCTGAGCGAAAGCCTGAATTAGATTGAGAGGTTCTTTCAGGTCATGAGAGACAATGTAGGCAAAGGCCTCGAGATCATGATTGCTTTTTGCCAGATTGAAGGCGTACTCAAGCAAATCCTTTTCCGCGTTCCGGTGGGCCAGCAGCAGTTTGAGACGCTGCTCCAGAACCGCCCAGTTGACCGGTTTGGTAATGTATTCTTCAGCTCCGCTCGTGAACGCCCTGGAAACCGAATCCGCATCTTCCAGGCCGGTTACCATAATGATTGGAATATCATTTAACGCGGAATTTTCTTTTATCTTGCGGCAGGTCTGAAAACCATCAAGGCCGGGCATGGTCGCATCCATCATGATGATGTCCGGTTTTCTCTGCTGACAGAGAATCAGAGCGGCTGCGCCATTGTCTGCGGTCTGAACCTGGTAGCCCTGTTTTTTGAGAAAGCGTGAGAAGCTTTCAAGGGTGAAAGGGTCATCGTCAACCGCCATAATAAGGGCCGGATGGCGGTTCTTGGCATTTGTTCGCTCGGCGGATGGCGTCGGCATGGTGATCACTCCTTTCTGAGAACATGGTCTGGGATTGAACGAAAACCAGTTGGACAGGCTCCGGAGAAAATTTCTCTTTCCGAATGTCCTCCCGCCGTTTGTGCAAAAGATAGTCTTCTGATCATGCCGCCAGCCGGCTTTTTCCGGCCGATCGTAGCGCGGGAGAAAATTTTAGCTGGATCGTCAGGATCTGAACCCAGGGTCGGAACTCCTGGTGATTATGTCATAAAGGGTCGATTTGATGCAAGGTATAATTAATTATTGCTTAATGGGGATCATCTTGTTTAACCCCGCTTCCCGGGAATTATGACGATGAAAACGACATAAGCTGCTGAATATTAAAAGAATAAGCGCAATTTCTCTTGCAATATACCTCGTTATGCGCTATAGTGTTATAACGATGAAACGGAGGAGTTGCCCATGGCTGCCATTGTGTATCAGACGAACAAGAAAACCGGTTTCACTTACGCTTATGAGTCGATCTCCTACTGGGATAAAGAAAAAAAGCAGTCCCGGGCCAGGCGTAAGTGTATTGGCCGACTTGACCCTGAAACCAAACAGATTGTGCCTACCCGTAAACGGGAGACCGCGACCTCTCAGAAAAACAGAAAGAGCTTTGCTTCCATTGCCACTCGCAACTTCTATGGTGCCACCTATCTTTTTGATCGTATCGGGGAGGACATGGGCGTAACCGACGATCTGAAAAGCTGCTTCCCCGACAGCTATCGCCAGATACTGTCTCTGGCCTACTATCTGATCATGGAGGATAAAAATCCCTTAAGTCGTTTTCCCCGCTGGGCGGCTGTCCATCACCATCCCCATGGCGAAGCCATACCCTCCCAGAGAGGCAGCGAATTGTTTGCCTCCATTTCCGAAGATGCCCGGCAGAAGTTTTTCCGTCTGCAGGGTAAGCGCCGGGCGGAAAAAGAATACCTGGCTTACAACACTACCTCTATCTCAAGCTATTCGAAATGTCTGAGACAGGTTCGCTACGGTAAAAACAAGGATCATGAACCTCTGCCGCAGATAAATCTGGCTCTGCTCTTCGGGCAGGAGTCCCGTCTGCCTTTTTACTATCGCAAGCTGGCTGGCAATATCCCCGACGTCAAGACTTTAAGAAAATTACTGGCCGACATGAACACCTTGGGCTACAGTAAATTCAAAGTGGTTCTGGACCGGGGTTTCTTCAGTGCCGCCAATATCAACGATCTCTACAAAAACCATATGAAGTTCCTGATAGGTGCCAAAATATCTCTGAAACTGGTAAAAGAGCACCTTGACAAGGTCCGGGATAAGATGCGCAACTGGCCTTATTACAGCCAGGATTATCAGCTCTACAGCTATTCAATTCCGACCATCTGGGGCTACGCCCAGGATCGACCCTACAAGAAAGACACCATCAAGGCAAAGCGCCGGATGCACCTTCATCTCTACTTCTCTCCGGAAAGGGCACTTGAAGACGAAACCGCCTTCAACAACCGCATGGCCGAATTACAGAAAGAACTGGAAAGCAATCAGCGCCATCCCGATCACGAGAAACTATACGTCAAATACTTTGACATCAGGACCACACCCGTCCGTGGCACGAAAGTCTTCGCCAAAGAAGAAGCGATGGCCGAAGCCAAACGCAACTACGGTTATTTTGCCCTGGCCAGCAACGAAATCAAGGATGCAATAGAAGCCCTGGAAATCTATCGCACCAAGGATCTCGTGGAAAAAAGTTTCGGCAATATCAAAGAACGACTGAATCTTCGCCGTCTGGCCGTATCTTCAGAGAAAAGCCTGGACGGCAAACTCTTCGTGCAGTTCATAGCCCTGATTTTTCTATCCCGCATAACCAGAAAAATGCAGGAAAAGAATCTGTTCAACAAGTATACGATGCAGGAAGTCCTGGATGAACTCGATGTCATCGAATGCTTTGAAACCCCCGCCCGAAGACTCCAGGTCGGCGAAACCACAAAACGACAGCAGGAATTATACGATCAACTGGGCGTCATCCCGCCTGCCTCGTTACAATAACGCGGGAATTCAGGGTTTAAGGTAGAGCGAACTTCATGGTCTTGCGCGGCTCGTATAAAAGGTTCGAATGTGTGCAAAAGTCGTCACGGTGGGCGGACCAGGCGGTTATTGTCGAGGGCTTGCGATTATTTTAAGCTTGACAAAAAGAAGTCTGATGAGGTAAAAACCAGTGCTTATCTGTAAGCTTTCACGGGCCCATAGCTCAGCTGGAAGAGCCACCGGCTCATAACCGGTTGGTCCCTGGTTCGAACCCAGGTGGGCCCATCGATAGTGAAAATATTAACCAGTTTATATTTTTTGGCAGAGAGATGCCGTTAGTTGGAAGTCAGTTTTTATTATACCGAATATATCTTTCTGGCCGTGACGAAATGGATAAACCAGAGTCACAGTAAAACCACAAAAAAAAGTGCACCTTAAAAAGAGGTGCACTTTTTTTTGTGGTGGAGAATTTTGTCTGGGGTAAAGCATGGTTGTCTGCCGGAATCATCTGACCCACGGTGCCCTGATTGACTTTCTGGAGACCAGGATTCCTTTAGCGCAAGCCGAAACCTGGGACCATTGCGGCCTGCAGGCCGGAAGTCGGAAGTGGCCCTTGCAAGGGGTGTTGTGCGCGCTGGATTTTTCCCTGGAATTGATTGCCGAGGCCGAAGCGTTGGGAACGAATTTCATCTTTACCCATCACCCTCTTTTTTTTAAGCCTTTTTCCAGCCTTGATGTTGACGTTTTTCCAGGCTGTCTGCTTGAACGGGCGCTGGCCGCCGGCATAACGCTTTTCAGCGCCCATACTAATCTTGACAGTATCAGGGGGGGGGTGAACGACTGCCTGGCCGATCTGCTTGGTATTGAAGATCGTCAGCCTTTGCGCACGTATCGTCAAGAAGTCTATAAACTGGTTACCTTTGTTCCTGCGGCTGCGGCCGAAACTCTTGCCGGCTTGTTGTTTGCCGCCGGAGCCGGGAACATGGGAAGCGGTCTTTATTCGGACTGTGCCTTTCGTTCACGCGGAAGCGGCAGTTTTCGACCGGCTTCAGGGGCGAATCCCAGGGTGGGGAAAGTGGGTGAGCTTAATCTAGTAGATGAAATCAGGCTGGAAACCGTGGTTGACAAAGCTTTGCTGCCGGCGGTTTTGTCGGCTTTGTTCCGGGGGCATCCTTATGAAGTCCCCGCCTATGATCTTTATCCAATGGCTCTGCCCGAGCGCCATGATGGTCTTGGGCGCATAGGCTGTCTGAGGACAGAGCTGACCTTGGCGGATTTTGTGCAAGTCGTTAAGCATCAGTTGCGGGTTCCGGTGGTACGGCTTGTCGGAGAGCGCTTTTCCGGCGCAAAAGTTAAACGCGTAGCTTTGTGTGGGGGCAGTGGTTTTTCTTTATACGGCGCGGCCCGAGCAGCCGGAGCCGATCTTTATGTGACGGGTGATCTTAAGTATCACGAAGCCCGGGAGGTGCTGGACCACGGAACGTTACCGATTCTGGACGCAGGTCATTTTGCCACGGAAAGGCCGGTACTTGAAAGCATCTCGCGTTGGTGTCTTGATTTTGTGCGTCGTGCCGGAGCCCAAATCCCGGTTTTTATCTCAAGTCGGGAAAAGGAGCCCTGGTCTTATCTGTAATTCACCGGCTTTTCGCGAGAAAGTTTACCGGTTTATTCAGCCTTTGTCATCATGACATAAATATCAGGCAACCTTAATTTAGGAGGAAGATACGTTGGAAAAGCAGATGCAGCGGCTCTGGGAGCTACAGGAACTTGATGCCGAGTTGGACCAGATTCGTGATGCCCAGGAAGGTTTTGCCCCAAAGATTGAGAACATTAAGGAGGATATTGAACTGCTTGAGAGCGCAGGTCGGGAATATCAACAGGAACTTGCCGCCAAAGAAGTGGAACGCCGTGATCTTCGTGATACCGTTGAAAGGCTTAAGGGTCTGATTGCTCAGTCCAAGGAAAAAATTACTCAGATAGCCAATAACAAGGAGTATTTTGCGGTTCTGAAAGAACTCGAGCACAACCAGAAGGCTGTCGAAAAGCAAGAACTGGAACTGTCTGGACTGATTGAGGAAATCGAGTCCATTAAAGAGCAGATTGCCGATAATGACAAGGATTTGGCGGCCAAGCATCAGGAAATGGAGCTTGAAGAAAAGGAAATTTCCGATAAAATAGCTTCCCTTGAAAAAAAGATCAAAGCCGGGGAAAAGGGCCGCCAGAGTAAATCACAAAAAATAGATGAAGTTTTTCTCCGTCGCTATCAAAGGATTCGTAAACGTTTTAGAAATGCAGTCGTAGCGGCGGAGAATGGTACCTGCAAGGGTTGTAATGTCAATGTTCCTCCCCAGATTTACATTGATCTGCTGAAAGGTCATGAGATGATAAACTGTCCTAATTGTCAGCGCATCATGGTCAATCGCAAGGAGTGGGTTGAAGCTAAGGAGGCGGATCAAGAGGCTTGATTGCCGAGCGACGCTGTCCGGCGGTGAAGAGTGAAATGTAACTTTCGCTTGCGTCATTGTCGTGAGTATGGTTTTATGGGAACAAAAGACCGGAGTCGGCCGGATGACCGCCGGCGCTCGTCGCGGGTGCGGGAGGAAAGTCCGAACACCATAGAGCGGGATGCTTCGTAACGCGAAGTCCTGGCGACAGGCAGGCTAGTGCCACAGAAAATAAACCGCCCTGGCTAGTTAGGGGTAAGGGTGAAACGGTGAGGTAAGAGCTCACCAGTGCCGGTGGTGACATCGGTAGCTAGGTAAACCCCATCCGGTGCAAGGCCAAATAGGTTTCGTTTTTCCCTGCGGGGAATGGAGGCGGCTCGTCTCCGGAAAAAGGCTGGCGACAGTTTTTTTCGGCGAAACGGGTAGGCTGCTGGAGGCTGCGGGCGATCGCAGTCCTAGATGAATGGTCATCACTTCCGTTTTACGGAGGGACAGAATTCGGCTTACAGGCCGGCTCCGGTCTTTTGTTTCCTTTCGTGTTTGGCTTTGAAGTACCCTCTACGCTGAGTTCATTCTTTTTTCCCGAAAGGTCTTGTCCGCATGGATATCGCAACCTTTATCGGTATCCTGGCCGGTTTTTCCCTCATTCTCAGCGCTATTTTCCTGGGCGGTTCCTTGACGCTTTTCATCAACTTGCCTGGTTTAATGGTGGTTGTCGGCGGCACTCTGGCCGCGACCCTGTTTAATTTTCCCTTTGGTGATATTGTTACGGCTTTTAAAGCAACGCTGATTGTCTTTCTGGACAAGGAGGAAAAGTCGGAAGACGTTGTCAAAATTATGGTCAAACTGGCTGAAGTCTGCCGCAAGAAGGGCATCATGGCGCTTCAGGATGTGCGCAGCAGCAACCAGGTTCTAAAAAAAGCCTGTCAGATGATCGCCGATGGCGCCGAACGGGAAATGATTGCCAATACCCTGACCATTGAGATTGACGCTTTGCGGGCCCGGCACTACATTCCGCAGGAGATCTTTCGCAAAATGGGTAATATCTCACCGGCTTTCGGAATGCTTGGCACCTTGATAGGTCTGGTGCAGATGCTTAGTAATCTGGAAAACCCTGAGACTATCGGTCCGGCAATGTCGGTTGCCCTGCTGACAACCTTCTATGGTTCCTTGCTGGCCACCATGTTTTTTTGCCGCTTTCAGGTAAATTAAAGGCCAGGACCGCCCGGGAGGTATTGCTTCTGGAAGTCATTTTTGCGGGAGCGCAATCAATTCTGGAATCCAATAATCCCCTGATGGTCTATGAAAAACTCTCTTCCTTTCTTCCTCCGGGAACCCGTCAGGCGGTGGCGGATGAGATTTTTAAACGTGGTGCTATGGACCGGGCCGATGGCTGAAACAAGACGCGGACATTTTCAGGAGCCAGAGGACGAGGGGGCCAGCGAGTGGCTGGCGACTTTTGCCGATTTGTCTACTCTGCTGCTGTGTTTTTTTGTGCTGCTTTTTTCTATCAGCAGTATTGATAATAAAAAATTTCGTTCCATCATGACGGAAGTCCGTGTAAGTCTTGGCAACGCGGTGCCTTTAACCGCCCTGGAAGAAGAGGAAAAAGAGGAAACTAGGGGCGATGCGGTCATCAATCTGTTGCCACAGCAGAAAACCGTGGCCACAGAGCTCGAAGATATCGTCAGAGAGGAAAACCCGAAAGGTTCGATGGTGCTTGATCTCGGTGATGACGGGGCTTTGCTGCGTGTCGAGGGTAAGGTCATGTTTGAGAGCGCCTCAGCCGAAATCAATGCCAAAGCCTTTTCCGCGCTTGATAAAATTGTCAATATCGCCCTGAAATATCCCGAATACCTGCTTGATATCAAGGGTCATACCGATAACCTACCCATCAGCTCGGGGCGTTTTCTTTCCAACTGGGAACTTTCTGCGCTGAGAGCGACGACCGTGTTGCGTTACATGCTTGAGAAAGGTGTGGAAGGAGGTCGCCTGACCGAGCCGTTCCTCTAAAGGTTCGCTTGCGTTCGGTAGCTTGCGATGAAAAAACTTTCGGGGTCGAATTTGTGGAGCTGAAACCGGAGTTTCAGGAAATAATCCTGACCTATATTCGGGGCCGCGAGCTTGAACTGGTACGCGCTTTGCGGGAAACTATCCGCAAAGCCTAAATAACGCTTCTGCTTGATCTCCGCGGGCCGCTTAACTGTCGGCTGCGACGGTGTCGTGTTTGCTTTCACCTTGCTTTTGGTGAAACTTCTCTGCCAGTTTGCGCCCGAAATTAAAGGCTTCAATATTTATCTTTTCAGTCTCCCTGGGGACCCGGCGGCCGATCGCGGCGAGCAAGGCTTTGGGCGAGACGATGCCGGTGGCTTCGCAGAGTACGCCCAGAGCAACGATATTGCTGAAAATTTCACGGCCGAAGTGTTGCCGGGTGCGGGCTGAAATCGGGATAACCAGGGCGTTGCTGGTAGGAATCTGGCTGACATAGGTGCTGTCAACGATCAATGTCCCACCATTTTTGAGGTCGAAAACGTATTCGTCGCTGGCCTTTTGGCTCATGGCCAGCATGATGTCGAGCCAGGTTGCTTTCGGAAAAAAAATCGGTCCGTCGGCAATAATGATTTCGGCGCGGCTGGCTCCACCTCGGGCCTCAGGTCCATAAGACTGGCTCTGGATAACATTTTTCCCATCCAAAATCGCAGCTTCGGCTAGAATGATACCCGCCGTAATCAGACCTTGCCCCCCACTACCGGCCAGTCTGATTTCAGTTTGACTCGGTTTCGTCGCCGTGGTTTCGAGTCTGAGATTGGGCTTTTTCGATAATGGTCGCATATTGCTCACAGAATTCCGGTAACTCTTTTTTCAGCAGGATACCGGTGATAATCCTTCCCTCAAGCTCTGCCGGGCTCATCTTTTCCGCCTGACTCTTGTCGATTGCCGTTTCTTTCTGCCATTGCAACATCTCTACGGCGCCACCCTTGTGATTGAGGCGGCCGTAAGTGGTCGGGCAGTGGGTAATGATTTCCACTACGGAAAAGCCTTTATGCAAAATGGCCTGTTTGATGATGCTCTGCATTTGCAGGGTGTGATAACTGGTCGTGCGTCCGACAAAAGTGGCGCCCGCCGCCTCGACCAGGGCCGAGATATTGAAAGGTCTTTCGATGTTGCCGAGTTTGCAGGTATAAGCTTTGTCGCCATGGGGTGTCGTCGGGCTGTACTGGCCGCCGGTCATGCCGTAGATGTAGTTGTTGAAAATAATTGTGGTGATATCAATATTGCGGCGGCAGGCATGAATCAGGTGGTTGCCGCCGATTGCGGTGGCGTCGCCGTCTCCGGTGGCGACCAGAACCTTAAGCTCAGGACGGGCCAGTTTGAGTCCGGTGGCAAAAGGCAGGGCTCGACCGTGGGTGGTGTGCAGGGTGTTGAAGTCAACGTAGACCGGGGCCCGGCCGGTGCAGCCGATGCCGGAGACGAAGGCGATCATATTTTTGTCCAGCGCAAGGCTGTCAATGGCGCGCAGCATGTTACCGAGAATTATGCCGATACCGCAGCCCGGGCACCAGATGTGCGGAAATTTTTTGTTGTGACGGAAATATTTATTGACCAGTTGATGGTTGCTGATCATCGTACCATCCCTTTGACCGCCTTGATAATTTCGTCAGGGGTAATGACGGTGCCGTTGACCCGGTTTAGTTTCTCAATCACGGCCTGGCCGGCGTTAACCCTTAATATTTCGCGGTAAATCTGGCCCAGATTAAGCTCAGGAATAAGAATCGTTTTCAGTTGCGGCAGGTAGCGCTCCAGGGCAAAACGAGGGAAAGGCCAGAGGGTGCCGAGCTTGATGAGTCCGATTTTGAGCCCCGCTTCACGCAGTTGCGCGAGGGCGGACCTGGCGGAGAGCGCCATGCAGCCGTAGGCCACGATCGCATGTTCCGCATCCTCCATCATTTCGTAGTCGACCAGGCATATTTCCCGAAAACCCCGCTCAATCTTTTTGAAAAGTCCGCTGATGTTATCCTGCGCCTCATTGGGCCTGGTGGTGGGAAAGCCTTTGCTGTCATGCACCAGCCCGGTGATGTGGTAGCGGTAGCCGTCGCCGAAGGCGGCCATCGGCGCCACTCCGGCAGCGGATCGTTCATAGGGTTGATACCATTCCGGCGGCATATTGGGTTGTACCCGGTTGATCCGTTCGACCAGCGAAAAGGGGGGCAGGCTGACCCGGGCTCGCATGTGGGCGATTACTTCATCCATCAGCACGATTACCGGGTTGCGATACTTTTCGGCCAGATTCACGGCCTTTATGGTGTAATGGAAGGCCTCTTCGACGCTTGCCGGAGTCAGGACGATGATGGGATGATCACCGTGGGTGCCCCAGCGCGACTGCATGACGTCCCCCTGGGAAGGGCTGGTCGGCATGCCGGTGGACGGGCCGCCGCGCATGACATTGACGATGACCAGGGGGATTTCAGCGATGCAGGCGAAACCCAGATTTTCCTGCATTAAGGAAAATCCCGGTCCGGAGGTTGCGGTCAAAGCCTTGCAGCCGCCGATCGAAGCTCCGATAATGGCCGCCAGGCTGGCGATTTCGTCTTCCATCTGAATAAACCGACCCCCGCTTGCCGGCAAACGGTCGGCCAGGATTTCCGCAATTTCAGTCGAAGGGGTAATGGGGTATCCGGCGAAAAAACTGACTCCGGCCGCCAGGGCGCCCTCGGCCACCGCTTCATTGCCCTGGATCAGTCGGTAAGCGGATTGGGTTTTCATGCACCTTTCTCTCCGGTCGCGGAAATAGTTCGGCCTTCCTCGACATTGATGGCGAAGTCAGGGCAGCGCAGCTCGCACATATGGCAGGCAATGCAGTTTTCCCGGGACTGAACGTAAACCTTACGGTCCTGATCCATGGCCAGAACCTTTTTGGGGCAAAAAGCCACGCAGATTCCACAGCGCTTGCACCAGTCCGAGAAAATTGTAATTTTCGGGTAATCATGGTTCTGCAAATCTGTAGGTCTTTCTTTGAAGGCTGCCATCGGTTTTTTCGAGGATGTTCCTGAAACAGAGATATGTTGAAAATTGAATACACCGGTTTGCTATTTTTTGTCAAGGACCTTTTCCCGCTTGCAAAAAGTTCGTAAAATTGCTAGGTCATACCTAGTTGGTAAAATAGGTGGTTAGCATGAGGTTGAAGACATGCGGAGTTTAATTTCAAGACCTGGAGTTTGCGCGCGCCTGTTTTTGATCATCCTCCTGGTATTCCTTTCCTGGTTCCTTGTTTGTCTGAAGGAACGGTCTTTTGCCAAAGAGAGCGGCAAGCGGATTGCGGTGCTGGCTTTTGCTCCGGCTTTTCTGAAAGCATATGATGGGTTACGGGATGGCCTGAAGGCGTTGGGGTACCAATCCGGCTTAAATATTAATTTTAAGGTTTACAGCCTGGATCATGATATGCGCCGGCTGGCCCTGGTGCTGGACGAAGTTCTGCAGGGGGATTGCGATCTTATCTATACAGTGACCACCTCGGTGACCATGGGGGTGAAAAGCTATCTCAAATCCGCCGGTTCAGAAAAACCGGTAGTTTTTACGGCGGTTGCCGATCCCGTGGGTTCCGGGGCGGTCGCCGATCTGCGGCGCCCCGCTTCCAACCTGACCGGGGTCAGTCATCTTTCGCTGGAACTGCTTCCCCAGCGTTTGCTGTTTTTCAAAAAAGCCTTTCCCTCTTTGCGGCGGGTAGCGATTTTCTACGATGCCGACGAAGAAATCTCGCTGACTTCTTTTCATGATGAGGATTTTCGTCAGGCCGCGCTTGATTGTCGGATTGAGCTGGTGGCTTGCCCGGTTCACAATCTACAGGAATTGCATGAGGCTTTTCGCGGTTCGGCGGTGCAGACCACGGAAGGCATCTTTATGTTGCCCGATGCCCTTGGAGTTGCTTTTTTCAAGGAACTCCTGGATTTTTCCCGGCGTCGGCGGATTCCTTTGATGGTGGTCGATAATATGTTGCTGGAGATTGGTGGAGTCATGGGCTACAGCCCCGATTTTTACGGGGTGGGACAACAGGCCGCGATCATGGTTGATTATATCTTGCAAGGGGGCGCTCCGGGTGAAATCCCGGTGCAGAACCCGGATCGGGTCAAACTGGTGGTTTCCCTTCGGGAGCTTCAGGCTTTGGGGCTTGCGGTCAACGAGGAGATTCTCCTGCAGGCGGATGAGGTTCTGCGATGAAGGTCAAGTTCTCGCTTTACCAAAAATTTTTCTTTGGTTTTCTACTGGTGGCGACCCTGCCGATTCTGTTGGGGACAGGAATCTTCTATCTCAGTCTGCAGGAGCATTTGGAAACCGAGGTCGGACGGGTCAGCCGGCTTCGCGCTGAAGCGGCGGGGAAAGAACTGGGCTGGTATCTTGAGGAAATCAATCGCAGTCTGACCTTTTGCGCCGGTCAGTATCTGTTTTCCCGCGATAATGGTAAGCTTTTGGCGCGGGCCTACCATCAGCACCCGGCAATTCACAAACTGGCGGTTGTCGATTCAGCTAATCGTGTGGTCGAGGCTCTGACCCGTCACGGTTATCTTCGTCCGGGAGAACCTTCTCCTCTGTCGGCTTTTCAGGCCGCTTTTCCCGAGGGGAAAAAATTATTTTTCAGTCAATGGCGTTTGGAGCCTCAGCTGGTTTCCCTGTATCCGATCTTCTCCCCGAGCAGCGGTCGCCGGCAGGGTTATCTTTTCGCGGAGCTTGCCCTGAAAAAGCTGTTTCTTTCCTTTCCCCGCCAAAACCAGGGCGACAACGAGCTTTTTCTTGTCAATCTGGAGGGCGAGGTGGTGGCTCATGCCGATATCACTCATGTTCTGAAAGGAAGTCGGGCTGAGCAATTCGCGCCGGTTGCCGAAGTCATGGGCGGCGCTTCCCTGGCTATGAGTAGATACATCAATTTTGGTCGTAAAATGGTTCTCGGAGTGGCCGCAAGGATTGAGGGGCTGCCTCTGATCGTGGTCAGTGAGATTCCGGAGGCCCAGGCCTATGCTTTGACGCATGCCTTGCGGGGTACATTTTTTGGCATCTTTTGCCTGACTCTGGCTTTGATCATGTTGGGCAGCTGGTATCTTTCCCGGTCCATGACCAAGCCCATAGAAAAGCTGTACCGGGCCAGTGAGAAGATTCGCGGGGGGGTTCTGGAGCCGCTTGACGACGACTTTCCCGCCGATGAAATCGGGGCCTTCGCTCTTTGTTTTAATCAAATGGTGACCGCGTTAAAAAAGGATCGCGAGCTGCGGACGGCGGCGGAAAATAATCTTCGGGAAAGTGAGAGCCGGTATCGCATCATTGCCGATTACGCGTATGACATGGAGTGTTGGCGTGATCCCGAAGGGAAGTTCATTTATGTTTCCCCTTCCTGTAAGCGCGTGACCGGCTATGGGCCGGAGCGCTTTTATACCAACCCTCATTTCATGAATGAACTGATTCTCGCGGAAGATCTCGGTGTTTTTCTTGAGCATCGGCATGAAGTTATGGGAGACGGCGCGATTAAGCCGATAGAATTTCGCATTCGTCACCGGGACGGTTCGGTGCGCTGGTTGAACCATATCTGCCAATTGGTAAGTGAGCCCGGCGGCAAAGCCCTCGGAGTGCGCGGCAGTAATCGCGATGTTACCGCCCGCAGGCTGGCCGAGGAATTTTTGGCGGTGGAAAGAGAGTATCTGGCCGTGACTTTGCGAAGTATCGGGGATGGCGTCATCACCAGTGATAACGCCGGGCGGATCACGCTGCTCAATCCGGTTGCCGAAAAACTGACCGGCTGGAGACAGACGGAAGCGGCGGGGCTTCTGGTGGGGGCGGTTTTTCAGATCATGGACGAAGACAGTCAATTGCCGCGGCCTTGTCCGGTACTCCAGGTTTTGTCTGGAAATCACGAGGTTGACTTGTCGGCTCGAACCCAGCTGGTAGCGCGTTCCGGTGAGAAAATCGCTGTTGCTGAACGCGCCGCACCGATTCTTGGCCAGTCGGGAAATCGGCTGGGGGTGGTGCTGGTTTTTCGAGATATCAGGGATGAAAAGAAATTACAGCAGGAGCGTTTCCGCCGGGAAAAACTTGAGGCCGTAGGGGTGCTTGCGGGAGGTATCGCGCATGACTTCAATAATTTGTTAATGGCCTTGCAGGGCCGGCTGGATCTGATCAGGATGTCATATGGTCTGGGTTTCGCGAAGGTCGAAAAACATCTGGAAGAGGCGGAAAGGGCTATCGCTTCGGCGGAAGCCCTGGCTCGCCAGCTGTTGACCTTTGCCAGCGGCGGGATGCCGGTTAAGACGGCGGTCGATCTGACTCGGTTGGTCAAAGAAGCGGTGGAATCTATTCTGCATGGTTCTCAGGTGCAGGTTGAATATGAGGTTCCTTCTGCTCTCTGGGAGGTCGAGATTGACAGCGGTCAGATCGGCCAGGTGATTTATAACCTGATCACCAATGCCAGGCAGGCGCAGGGGGACCAGGGGCTTATCCGTATAAAATTGAGCAATACGGAGTTCTTTGCCACGCCGCCTGCGGGTCTGTCGCCCGGACGCTACATCGAAGTGGCGGTCGGCGATCAGGGTTGTGGTATTGACCCTGAGCTGGTGCCGAATATTTTCGCCCCTTATTTTGCGACCAAGGAAGGCGGTGGTGGTCTGGGTCTGGCGACCTGCTACTCAATCATCGCTAAACATGGCGGTATTCTGAAGGTTGAATCTCAGGTCGGGGTGGGTACGACGTTTATTTTTTATCTGCCTTCATCGGATTTACCGGAAAAGAAAAATTCAGCGGTCAGTCTGAGTCTGCCTGAAAAAACAACTCCGGCGGTCATCCGTGGTCGGGTGTTGGTCATGGATGATGAGGCGGCGATTCGAGAGGTCGTCAGTGGCATGCTGGAGTTGTTGGGTTATGATGCGGTTACGGTACCCGATGGCGAGTCCTTACTTAAGGTTTACCGTAAGCTGGCTCCCGGAGAGAAGTTTACGGCGGTACTGATGGACCTCTCGATTCCTGGGGGCATGGGCGGCCGCGAAGCGGTCAAGCGGCTCCGGGAGCTGGACCCGCAGGTTAAAGTCATTGTCTCGAGCGGCTATTGTCAGGACCCGGTCATGGCCGATTTCAGGGCCTATGGTTTTGACGGCATGCTGGCCAAACCGTATCGGGTGGAAGCTCTGCGGTCCATGCTGGCGGATTGAATTTTACCCGGCCCTTTTTGGCGTCAGGCTTTCCTGGGCTCGTAGACACAATAGGGCTCTTCGGCCATAAAATTTCCGGTAGCCGCAAAGGCGCGGGCCCGGCAGCCGCCGCAGACCTTTTTGTATTCGCAGATGCCGCATTTGCCTTCCAGGGCATCGTAGTCACGCAAACGGGTAAAGACCGGGGAGTTTTCCCAGATATCCTGGAAACCGGTTTCGATGATATTGCCGGCCTTTGCCTCAAGGTAGCCGCAGGGCTGCACGTCGCCGATATGGGAAACGAAACAAAAACCGATGCCTCCCAGACAGCCGCGGGTGACCGCGTCCAGACCGTGGGTCTGGAAGGTTACCTTCTTCCCTTCGGCTTTGCTGCGCTGTCTCAGAATGCGCAGATAATGCGGAGCGCAGGTAGCTTTGAGCTGCAGCGGAACCTTGTCCCTCTGGTCATAGAACCAGTTCAGGGTCTTTTCATACTCCGAAGCCGGAATTTCCTGTTCTTCGAGTTCCTTGCCGCGACCGGTGGGAACGAGCAGGAAAATATGATGCGCCACGGCTCCCAGTTTAACCGTGAGGTCAAGGATCGCGGGAATCTCGGCGAGGTTCAGCTTGGTGATCGTGGTGTTGACCTGAAATTCGAGGCCGGCTTCACGAGCAAAATCGAGCGCTTTCAAGGCGTTGGCGAAGGAACCGTCGACCTTGCGAAAATTATCATGGGTGGTGGCGTTGGCCCCGTCCAGGCTGACGCTGATTCTCTGAATGCCGCTGGCAAGCATTTTTCTGATGCTTTCCCGGTTGACGAGGGTTCCGTTGGTCGCCATGACCATGCGCAGGCCGCGCTTGGTGCCGTAAGCCGCCAATTCGTAAATATCCTCGCGCAGCAGGGGTTCGCCCCCGGTCAGAATGATGACCGGTTTGCTGAAGGCGGCGACGGAGTCAAGAAAAGCCAAGGCTTGAGTCGTGTCAAGCTCATTGGGATAAGGCCCCTTTTCGGCGGCCGCGCGACAATGGATACAGGAGAGATTGCAGCTTCTCGTGGTTTCCCAGGCGATCAGGCGTAATTCGGGAGCGGCATGACCAGGGCCGGAGGGGGGAGAGGACTTTTCCTGATTCGGGTACATTGTTTATAACCTTCTTGTTTTTTTGGGTTTTTCCCGTCTTATGGTTCATTTTCGGGCGCCGTCGGAAACGCTTCCGGAGCTGATCGCCATGAAGATGTCAACATAAACCAGAAGCTGCTTTGATAGCAAGAAAAATGTGGTTCTTTTGTCGTTGTTAGGGTAAAAGGCGGCCTTTGCGGACCATCTTCCAAATCAAAGGCTGTTCTCGGGTTATATACGCAGTGGAGAAAGGGAAACTTTTTTATCCGGGCTGGAAAGCGATGATTCTGGCCGCTGGTTTTGGTACCCGGTTGCGGCCTTTGACCGACCGACTGCCAAAACCTCTGGTGCCGGTCGCCGGTTTGCCGATGCTGGCCTTTAATTTGCGCCGGATGCGGGCGCTGCAGCCGGCGACCTTGGTGGTTAATGGTCATTACCGCGCCCGGGAATTGGAAGCTTTTTTGCTGACTTCAGCCTATGGACTACGGCGGGTGATTTTTCTCCATGAATCACGCCTTCTCGATACCGGTGGCGCCCTGCTCAATGCCGCCCCGTATCTTAAAGGGCCGTTTTTCGTGACGATGAATGCCGATGTTCTCAGTGATATCGAGCTTGTCGGGGCGCTGGCTCAACATTTGCGCCGGCGGGCCCTGGTAACCATGTTGCTGCATGACTGCCCGCGCTACAATCAGGTCGAGATTGATACCCAGTCGCGCCTTCTGGGGTTTGGTTGCTCTGCAAATTCCGGCGCCGAAACCGTCCTGGCTTATACTGGAATTCAGATCTGCTCTCCGCTGCTTCTCGATCTGCTGGTTCGGGAAAAGGCTGGCTCGGCGTTTTCTCTGATCTCTTTTTACCGACGTCTGCTCGCCTCCGGCCGCCGCGACCTGATGGGTTATCGCGTTGACTGCGGAACCCGTTATTACTGGCGGGATCTGGGGACCCCGGAGGATCTGTCCGCGGTGGAACGGGATCTGAGCTTGAATGCCGGTCTGAAACGTCGTTTAGGGGGGGGCTGAAATTGTTGTACTTCTTCTATAATATGTTTTTGGCGGCCCTTCTGCCCCTGCTTTTCCCTGTTTTTTTGTGGTATTTGCTGCGGCGCCAGGGCAACCTGGATGGATTGGGCGAGCGCCTGGGTTGGGGCTGGAGGGGAAAAAGCGGCCGGCGGCTGCGGGCAGATTGTCGTCTGATCTGGTTGCATGGCGCCTCGATCGGCGAGGTGCAGATGCTTGAACCTCTGATTCGCGCCTGGCGGCAGCGGCATCCCCAGGATAATCTTTTGCTGACGACCATGACCCTGACTGGCCGGCGGACGGCGCAAAGGCTTTTTCCGGAGCTGGAGGTTCTTTTGATGCCGCTTGATCTGCCTTTTCTCTGGTCCCGTTTCTGGCGTTGCTTTCAACCGTCGTGTCTGATCTTTGCCGAAACTGAGCTCTGGCCTAATCTTTTACACCGGGTTCGGCGAAGCGGGGTCCGGCTTGCCCTGGTCAATGCGCGCCTGTCGAAAAAAAGTTACAGGAATTACCGGCGCTTTGGTTTCTTTACGCGGGTCATGTTTCAGACTCCGTCTTTGTTTGTGGTTCAGGACCGGATTTCCGGACAACGTTTTTTAGAACTGGGAGCGGCGGCGGCCCAGGTGGTTCTGAGCGGTAATCTCAAATTTGACATCAGCCCTGACTCAGGCTTCAATGCCGAACTTAACCTCAAGCGGATCTTTGGTCGGGAGGTCGCTTTGGTGGTGGCCGGTTCAACTCACCCCGGCGAGGAAGACCTGATTCTTGATGCTTGGGAAGCCTGTTGCGTGCGGAAGGGAGAGGAAAACCAAGTTCCGTCTTCATGTCTGGTTCTGGTTCCCCGTCACCCGCAGCGTTTTGCCGCGGTGGCGGAACTGCTTCAGATCCGAAAACTCAATTTTCTGCGGTTTTCGGAATTTCGTGACAGTCAGGCCGAAGTGCTGCTGCCCCGGGTACCGTCGGTTCTTCTGCTTGACACCCTGGGCGATCTTAAAACATTTTACAGTCTTGCCCGCTTTGCGGTGCTTGGTGGTACTCTGGTTCGCGGGGTCGGCGGGCATAATCCCTTGGAAGCCGCGGTTTACGCGAAGGCCGTCGTGCATGGCATGGAGGTCGCGAATTTCAGGGATGGCTTCAGTTTTCTGGATGAACAGGGTGGTGGCCTGCCGGTGCACAATGGCGCTGATCTCATGGCCCTGTTTGGCCGCCTGCTGTCGGTGCCGGATCTGGCTGAACGGGAAGGGAAACGGGCTGCCGCCACCTTGGAACGCCACCGAGGGGCGCTGCGGCGGACGCTGGACTGTCTTGACGCACTTTGCGGGAATCCGGCGGCACAGAATCAAGATAAGGTTTGACTTTTGCTTTTCTCATTAGCTACAATCAAGAAACTTGATTAAGGTTTCCAGTTTTTTCGTCGTGCGGCGGTTTGAGGCTTTGCGGCGTAGTTCTTTCTTATGTACGCCTCATTTTTGTCAGGTCGGGTGCGTCTCGAATCGGGGATCGTTGCGGCCTCATTCTGTTTTTCGGTTACCTTGAGGATTACGGATTTGTCACGGTGGTTGGTTTGAAATCACGGTTACTCAATATTTTACAGTCCTCAAAAGATTATTCTGATTGAGGACTGGGTTCGTCAAGAAGAAAGGATTCTTGCCTTGAAACAAGCAGATAAGGGATTGACCTATAAGGATGCCGGGGTTGATATTGAAGCCGGCAATTGTCTGGTAAAGAATATCGCACCTCTGGTCAAGGAGACTTTTCGTCCCGAGGTTTTAGCCGATATCGGTGGCTTCGGAGCCTTGTTTTCCCTGCATGCCGATAAGTACCGGGATCCGGTTTTGGTTTCTTCCACGGACGGGGTTGGGACGAAGCTGAAACTGGCTTTTCTTGCCGATAAGCATGATACTATCGGCATTGATCTGGTGGCGATGGTCGTCAATGACATCGTCGTGCAAGGCGCGGAGCCTTTGTTTTTTCTCGATTACCTGGCGACCGGCCGGCTTCAGGTTGAGCGGGCAACGGCCATTATTGCCGGTATCGCCCGTGGTTGCAAAGAAGCCGGTTGTTCTCTGATCGGGGGCGAAAGTGCTGAAATGCCGGGATTCTACCAGGGGGATGATTATGACCTGGCCGGTTTTGGTGTCGGCATTGTTGATAAGTCGAATTTGATCGATGGTTCCGAGATCAAGGTCGGCGACCGGATTATCGGCCTGGCGTCGTCCGGCTTACACAGTAATGGTTATTCTCTGGCCCGGCGGGTGCTGCTTGAGGAAGGTGGATTTGGTCTTGATCTTAAGCTGCCGGAACTGGAGCTGAGCCTGGGTGAGGAACTGTTGCGTCCGACCCGGATCTATGTCCGGACGATTCTTAATTTGCAACGGGATTTTCGTCTTCGAGGGGTGGCTCACATTACCGGAGGTGGTCTGCAGGAGAATATCGTGCGGGTCGTGCCGGATCGTTGTCAGGTGCGCATTGAAGTGGATTCGTGGCCGAGCTTGCCGATCTTTGAGCTGATTGCTCGTCTCGGCCGGGTGACGGAAAGAGAGATGTTGACCACTTTTAACTGCGGTATCGGCATGGTTTTGATCGTTGCCGCAGAAGAGGTCGAAGCTATTCTCGAGCGCCTCAACGGTCTTGGAGAGAAAGCCTTTTTGATTGGGGAAATCGGCAAGCGCGAACCTGAAGCCGAGCCTATTGTTTTTTTCAAGCCTCCTAAATGATTTTTGTTGAAGGGCCTGAGACTGTTGCCCTGCGCCCGGGCGCAGGGCTGTGCTCAAAGCGGGGCTGGTCGTTGAAATCTTAGTTTTCGGCGTGCCGGCTTTTTGCAATCAGATGATTTATATTCCGGAGAAAATGTAAGACGATGGTAAGGATCGGTGTGTTGATTTCCGGCAGCGGCAGCAACCTGCAGTCAATTATTGATGCGGTGGAAGCAGGTAACATTGCTGGTGAAATCGTTCTGGTGGTCAGTAATGTGGAAGATGCTTATGGTCTGAGTCGGGCCGCCAATCACGGAATCAATACCAGGGTGGTTCGGCATGATGCTTTCGCCGAGCGCAGTCATTTTGATCTGGAATTGGTACGGATCCTGCTTGAGCACCGCGTCGAACTCGTGGTGCTCGCGGGTTTCATGCGGGTTCTGGGGAAAGCTTTTCTCAAAGCTTTTGCCCAGCGGGTAATCAATATCCATCCGGCCCTGCTGCCCGCTTTCCCGGGCACCCATGGGCAGGCCCAGGCTTTGGCTTATGGGGTAAAACTGGCGGGCTGTACAGTTCACTTCGTTGACGAAGAGGTGGATCACGGGCCGATTATCATGCAGGCGGTGGTGCCGGTGCTGTCTGCCGATAGCGAACAAACCCTGGCCGCCAGAATTCTGCGCTGTGAACATAGAATCTTTCCCCGGGCCCTGGCCTTGTACTGTGCCGGTCGGCTGGAGGTCAGGGAACGTCGGGTTTTTATCCGCGGGCATGATGATGTCGCGCAAGAGGATATTTTTTTGATTTCCGGCCCCGTTGAGTGAGTCTGGCGTCAGGTTTCCCGAGTGAAGCGAAGCTGCACTTGCGCAAAAAACGGCTCTTTCCGTAATAGGCTCTTTCCGTAATAAATATAAAGCCTTCTGGCAAAATCCCTCCCAGGCGACTCCTTTAAACGGCCGCCCCTGAATTTAAGGATCAACAGCGCATGGATAACAGTCAAACCTCGGCCATGATCAGAGATCTTCAGCGCCGCGAGATTTACCGTCCTGTCCCTGATAAGGTTGAATTGGTGCAGACCCATGCCTCATGGGTTTTTCTGGCGGGAGAGTATGTTTACAAGGTCAAAAAACCGGTCGATTTCGGTTTCCTCGATTTTTCCACTCTGGCCAAGCGCCGGCGCTACTGTCATGAAGAACTGCGGCTTAATCGCAGGCTGGCTCGCGACTACTATCTGCGGGTTGAAACCGTGACGCAACGCGAGGGTCTGTATTCCTTCGGTGGCGAGGGCCGGGTTGTTGATTATGCTGTGGTCATGCGCCGTCTACCAGAACAATTTTTGATGCGCCGACTTTTGGCGGCCGATGAGCTTTGTCCCGAACGGTTGGCGGAATTGGTGCAGTTGCTGGCTGGCTTTTATGGCCAGGCCAGAATTTTTACGGACGGGCGTTTTGGCGGACGGGAAAAGGTTCGGTTCGATGTTGAAGAAAATTTCACCCAGACCGAAAAATTTATTGATGCTACCATAACGGCCCAGGATTTCAAAAAAATCACGGAATTTAGCCGTGATTTTCTGGATCGCGCCGGTAAACTCTTTGTGCGCCGGGTGCGCGAGGGAGCTGTGCGTGAGGGCCACGGTGACCTTCATATGGAGCATGTCTGCCTGGTACCCGGGGCGCCGCTGGTTTATGACTGTATTGAATTTAACCAGCGTTTTCGTCGTCTGGATGTGGTTAATGACCTGGCTTTTCTGGCCATGGATCTGGAAGAAAATAACCGTTTTGATCTGGCTGCGGATTTTATCGAGCAATGTCGGCAACGCCTGGGTTCTCTTTTTGAGCCGGAACTGCTGCTTTTTTACAAATGTTACCGGGCTTATGTGCGGGGTAAGGTGCTGAGTTTTCTCAGCGCCGATCCCAATCTGGACAGGTCTGCCCAGGAGCGGAGCTGTCAGCGGGCGGCGCGTTATTTTCGCTTGGCTGCAATTTATGCCACACCGGCCCCGGCCGGAATTACCTTGTTGGCCGGAGTCAGCGGTAGTGGTAAGAGTTATCTGGCCCGGGCTTTGAGTGGCTTGTGGGGAATCCGCTGCCTACGTTCCGATCTCGTGCGTAAAGAGCTGCATGGCGTGCTTGGGAAGTCGGCGGCGGCGCCGTTCGGCTGTGGCATTTACAGTCCCAAGGCGACGCAACTGACTTATCGTAAACTGGTTGAAGAAGCGGCGGCAACGGTTTCCCGCGGGGCGTCGATAATTATTGATGCCGCCAACCTTAAAATCGAAGAACGATTTCTGTTCCGGGAGGTGGCTCGTAGCGCCGGGGTGCCGCTGCGGTTGCTGGTTTGCCGCGCCCCATGGCCATTGCTTGAAAGAAACCTTCGTCACCGGGCCAAGACCGGCATCGATGTCTCTGACGCCGGTCTTGAGATTGCCCGGCAACAGCGCTTCGAGCCCCCGCTGCCGGAGGAGCTGGACGCGATGAGTTGGGTTGAAATCGATACCCGCCAGGATCTGCTGGAACAGATTTACTTGGTTTCCAGAGCGCGTTGATTTATCGTTCTCAAAACGGGGCCGAAGGTTTTCGAAAAGCTTCGTGGGGGGGTGCCCAGTCGCCCCTCAGGGCCTGTTTTTTCATGACGGAACTTAAGGATGGGATTACCAAAGGCACCGCCTCGTTGATTTGAGTGATGCCGTAGAAAGTCATCTGATTTCTGGCGGCTGCCGGCAGATCTTCGAGATCCTTGAGGTTTCCCCAAGGCAGGATGATTTTCTTCAGACCGGCCCGGCGGGCGGCAAGCACCTTTTCCTTGACGCCGCCGACCGGCAGGACGCGGCCGGAAAGGGAGATTTCGCCCGTGACCGCCAGGCGGTGCTCGGCGTTGCGGCCGCTGGCCAGAGAAAGCAGGGTCAGGAAAATCGCGAGTCCGGCCGAAGGTCCATCTTTCGGAATCGAGCCCGAAGGAATATGAATATGAACCAGGTGCCGATCAAAAAAGTCCGCTTCGAGTCCATACTCCGGACTTAGGCTGCGGAGGTAACTTAAGGCGGTCAGGGCTGATTCTTTCATGACTTCGCCCAGTGAACCCGTCAAGGTCAGGTTGCCTTCTTTTTTGCTTTCCATTAAAGCTGCTTCGATAAACAGGATGTCTCCTCCGGTCGAAGTCCAGGCCAGACCGGTGACGATGCCGACACGGCTGCGGGCTGCGGCCGTGTCTTTGCGGTATCGAGCCGGCCCCAGAAAATCCGCAAGGGAGCGTTCGGTAATCGTTTTGGGTACGGGGTGGCCGGCGACTTTGGCCCGGGCGCATTTGCGCATGATTCGGCCGATCATTTTTTCCAGATTACGGACTCCGGATTCGCGGGTGTAGTGGTCGATGATCGTATCAAGGGCTTCGTCAGTCAAGGCTATTTTATTTTCCTGCAGACCATGATTGATGGCCTGGCGGTCGAGCAGGTAGCGGCAGGCGATGATCTTCTTTTCCTCCTCGCTGTAGCCGGGCAGGGTGATGATCTCCATTCGATCAAGCAGCGGAGCGGGGATCTGGTCGCTCTGATTAGCGGTGGCGATAAACATGGTCTGGCTCAGATCAAAGGGCAGATTGATATAGTGGTCGACAAAATTGTTGTTTTGCTCCGGATCCATGACCTCGAGCAGGGCCGAGGCCGGGTCCCCCCGGAAATCGCGGCCGAGTTTGTCGATTTCGTCCAGCATGAAGACCGGGCGGCGGCTCTGGGCGCGTTTAATCTCCTGAATGATTTTCCCGGGCATGGCCCCTAGATAGGTGCGGCGATGTCCTCTGATCTCGGCTTCATCATGAACCCCGCCCAGGGAGACGCGGATGAACTTGCGGCCCATGGCGCGGGCGATTGATTTGCCAAGCGAGGTTTTTCCCACTCCGGGAGGACCCAGCAGGCAGATGATCGGCCCTTTCATGGCGCGGTTGAGCTGGCGTACAGCCAGATGTTCAAGAATTCTCTCCTTGACCTTTTCCAGGCCGAAATGGTCTTCGTCGAGAATCTTTTCGGCCTGATTGAGATCAAGATTATCCTGGTCCTCGTCGAGCCAGGGGAGTTCGGCCAGATATTCAAGGTAGGCAAGGATTCCCTGGAAATCGGGAGAACTCGGATTCATGCGTTCAAGGCGCTGCAGTTCTTTGTTGAGATTTCGCTGTGTCTGCGGATCGAGGTTCAAAGACTCGATCTTGTTCTTGAGTTCGGCGAGTTCTTCGTTGTCGTTATCCGGGCGGGTTATGCCGGAGGCTATTTTGGGCCAGGGGCGCGGGGCGAGATTTTCGGGGGAGCGGGAACTCTGTTCCAGCTTTGCCCGTCTGTCGTAAAGCAGTTGGTGTACCAGTTTAAGGCGATCGCCGGGGTTGATCAGGGCAAGGGCTTGTTGTTGAAGAGGAAAATCGGGTTGCAGATAGATGACGATGAGATCGGCCAGGTGTCCGGGATGGTTGATGCGGTCCATCAGGTTCAAGGCCGCTTCCGGCAAAGGTTGGCCCGCCGCACAGCAGGAGCGCAGCAAGGCGGCGCAGCTTTCCATGAGCATCCGGGCCAGACTGTCGTTGCTTTGCAGGTTTTCATGGGTCCCGGCGATTAGGGCTAAAAGAGGGGGTTGGTTCTCGAGCAGGCGCAGAAAAGAGATTCGGCAGACTCCTTCGAGAACCGTTTCCAGACCACCCCCGCCGGTTTTGGTGGCCCGGGTTACTCGGCAGGCGGTGCCTGTCGGATAAATTTGGTCATAAGTGAGGGGGCCACTTTCGGGGCGGATTAAATTGGCGACCCCCAAAAGCAGATTCTGTTCATGGCATTTGAGCAGCAGCTCAATATCTTCCCGGCGCTGGGCCGTAATTGTTACCGACAGCAGGGGAAAGATTACAATGCGGTGTAACAGCAGAAGATTGAGACGGTCTGGCAAAAGTTGTACTGAATGAGCATTCACGGAAACGGCTACCTTCTGGCAAGGGTTGTCTGATGGGAGGAATGTAGGTTTTCGGCCAAGTTTTGTCAAGTTTATAGATTTCGTAAGATTTCTTGCCGGAAGGCAGGGAAACGTATAAGATGAAAGAGGCTCTACAGGTGAATGCCGTTGCATTCTGCTGAGACTTACGAATCACGGCAAGGAGGGTTTATGGACTGCCGGGAATGTAAATTAACGATTGCGGATGAGAGTCTGACCACTTGTCCGGTGTGCGGCGGGCCTTTACAGCCCGGGACGAATGAGGTGGCGGCCTCTCAAACAGAGGAAGAAGGCGGTGCCGGCGCGGATGCCGGAGAAGGCGGGCTTGATTTTTACCAGAAATCAGTTGCGCAGGCAGATGATTTCTGTTTGGCGGATTTTGGACTTGAACCGTCGCCGCCGAACCAGAAGGATGAGGGTGATATTCTGGAGCTGGCCGATTTGTGGGCCGATAAGGATCTGGATACGGAGCTTGAAGGCCTGCTGGCCGATACCTTTTTGTTGTCCGCAGATTTGTCGCCCTCGGAGAAGGCGGAGTCCGGGGTTGAGTTAGAGAACCTGGTCGAGTTTGCCGCGCAGGAGCCAGATTCTGCCGAGCCCGGCAAGGGCTTTCATGCCGCCGAAAAGCGACCAAAAACCTTGCTTGGCGGCGTTGAACCCTTTGCTGATAAGCCTGAGCCGAAAATCATTTCTTCTGCGGCGCGTTTTTCGGGACTCAGGGGCTACGTTTTGTTGCTGCTGTTACTTTTCGTTGGCGTTGCCGGGGGCTGGTTTTTTTTTCGTGGGAAAATGACCGGTTTCAAGGAGGGCGGCTTGAGGGCACGCCCTGAAGCGGAATCCGCGCAGGTGTCAAACTCCAGGCCCGAAGCCAGGGCTCTGACTCTGGCCGTGGCGGCCAGCGGCCCGGAAAATTCCGAGCCTGTGGGTACTAAGGCTTCCGGGCTTTCCGCCGAGCCGGTAGAAAACGCGAAAAGCTTAACCGGGGATGGCGGGGCTGAAGACAAAAGCGTTGGGGTGCCTAGAAATCCAGCCGTGCCCAGGGAGGCGGGCGCAATTGTTGATCAGGTCGAGAGTCCGCAAGTGGAAGCCGAACTTCCCCCGCCGCCGGCTCAGGAGCTTTCCGTCTCCGTGGTTTCCCGGCCCCGGGCGCTCGTTTCCGCCGACTCCACGGGGACGGGAGCGCCGTCTCCGGCTGAAGACGGGTTAAAACCGGCTGAGGAACCGGCCGCCAGTTCAGCTGTAAGTCCGCCGCAGGCCGTGGCGGTGATGGTGCCGGAAAGTCGAAAAGCTGAGGTCGCTTTGTCGGCCGAGTCTGCCTTCGGGGAAAGGGCAAGCGTCGCGGAACAATCAGCGGCAGATTCTTTTGCTGTTCATATTGGTTCCTTTGCGAGCCGTGAAGGGGCCGGTCGCCAGGCGAAAATGTTGGAGAAAAAGGGTTTTACGGTTTTTCTGATGGAGGTTGATCTTGGCGCCAAGGGCCTCTGGTGGCGGGTCATGGTGCCGGGGGGGATGAGCCTGGAGGATGCAAAAGCGGTTCAGTTGCGTTTGAAAGAACGATGCCCGCGTGAGGACAGTTACATTCGTAGGTTGAAATAAATGCGCTGTTTGTTGAGGCGCGGATCAGAGGGTTGAAAGCCGCTCGAAGCGAGGTATCTGATGGTCGTCGGCAGTGGGGCTTTGATATATTTCAATCGGGCTGGTGAACGGCGCTTTTGCCAGGCAGACTTTGATTCTGGGCAGATCCACGCTTCTGGCGGCCAGGCACATGCCGCAGTCGGAGCTGATGACGCGGGGTACTGGTTGCATATCGATGGCCAGTCCGTCCTGTAAAAGCAGTTCTTCGGCCAGCATAACATTGTGGATTGAGTGAAAAATAAGACGCAGATCCATCTTCGAAGCGGGATTCAAGTTTTCTCTCCCGCAATTTCAGCGACCGCGTTGATCACGGCATCCATTTCTTCCAGGCAGTTGAAATAGCCCGGGGCCAGGCGTACCGCGCCTTGTGGCCAGGTGCCGATGCTCTGATGGGCGCGGGGGGCGCAATGCAGGCCGACCCGGGTGAGGATCGAGAATTCTCGGTCCAGACGAAAACCTATTTCCGAGGGGCTCAGCCCTTTGATGGAAAAGGAAAACAAGGGCACCCGTTGTTCTTCCGCGAAAGGTCCGTGCAGACTCAGGTTCGCAATTTGCCGCAGTCCGGATTCCAGTCTGGCGATTAGCTTCTGTTCGTGGCGCTGAATCTGGGCGAGACCGGTTTTTTCAATGAATTCAATGCCGGCTTTCAATCCGGCTAGTCCCATGGTGTTGGGGGTCCCACTTTCATAGCAGTCGGGGCGGAAATCGGGTTGTTCTTCGTTCTCCGAACGACTGCCGGTGCCGCCGAAAATCAGGGGCGTGGCCGGGCAATCCGGCCTGATGTAGAAACCTCCGGTACCCGAAGGGCCATAAAGGCTTTTATGGCCGGTGAAACAGAAAATATCAGGGTCCAGTGCTTGGAGATCGATCGCGCAGGCGCCGGCACTCTGCGCGCCGTCGACTACCGAGATGATTCCATGTTTTCGGAACAGCGGCAGCATCTGCGCGAGTGGAGCCAGGCTTCCGGTAACGTTGGAAGCATGATTGATCACCGCCAGACGGTAGTTTTTCGTGGCGCACCATCGTTCGAGCAGATTCAGATCGTAGTGGCTGCCGGCGTTTCCCGGTAAGATGTCGATGGTAATTTTATGGCTTTTCTGAAGCTGGCGCAGAGGGCGCATGACCGAGTTATGTTCCAGACTGCCGGTCAGAACCCGGTCGCCGGGACGAAGCAGGCCGAACAGGGCCAGATTCAAGGAAGCGGTGGCGTTCTGGGTAAAAATAATGTTTCCCGAATCGTCGAGTCTGAAAAGACGGGCCACCGCCCGACGGGTCTGAAACAGGAGACGACCGGCGGCGGCAGCCAGCTGATGTCCGGAACGGCCTGGGCTGGCGCCGACGTTGTCAAGATAGTCTGAGATCGCGGCTTTCACCCCTTCCGGTTTGGGGTGCGAGGTGGCGGCATTATCAAGATAGATCACAGTTTGACCACCCGCTCGGAACCGGACAGTAAGCCGGCTATTTCAAACATATTCGAGACTTGGCCGACGGCGAGTTTATCCTTGAGGTTGTAAAAATCAAGGCAGGTGCCGCAGACCAGGACTTTACATCCGGCGGCGGCAAGATCCTGGATGGTTTTGAGTTCCGCTGAATCGGCGACCGTCAGATAGACGCCGCGATTGACAAAAATCAGGCTTTCCGGAAGACGGTCGAGCTCGGGCAGGGTTTTCAGGAAAGCTTTCATGAGCAGGCGGCCGAGTTTCTCTTCACCCTGGCCCATGCAGCAGTTGTCAATATAGATTTGGTAGCTGTTTTTCGGTTCGGCCTGCGCGATGGTCGGCAGCTCGCAGCTAAAACCGCGGGCCAGGGTCAGGGCGAAACTGCCATCGGGCAGATTCTCACAGCTTGCGGTAAATCCCTGACTTTCAGCGAAACGACTTACATTCGCCAACGCCGCCGAATTGTCGAGAAGAACCGAAATTATTGCCTCGGCTTCCGGATCGGTCAGGCCCAGGATGGCTTTTCTGGTTTCTATTACCGGAATCGGGCAGCTTTTGCCTTTAAGGTTAAGCTCGATGGTGTTTGGAAAGTTCATTTTTATTTCCAGTCTAAGTCCTAAGATCTGTTTTTTTCAGGTTCTTGATGGAAGAATCGCATGTTTTCTATCGATTTTCACTCTCTTTGGCAAATAGTTTTTATCGATCGACTCTGCCTTGTCGATATTATTGACCGATAACGGGGCTATCTTTTGCCGCAGAATTATTGAATGACGTTGACTTTACAGGAGATTATTGCTATAGGCTCCCTTCATCCCTCGTGGGGCGATTTCTAGGCGAGGTTTTTTGAGGAAGTGTCTCTGTCACTGGTGGGCAGCCTGGACTTCAAATCCAGTGTTTTCGGCTGATAACCGGAAAGGTGGGTTCGATTCCCATACACTTCCGCCATAACTTGCCGTTCGACGTCGCAGGATTTGTGGCTTTGTTTATCCTTCAGCCAAGTTTTTTCCCGGCCGCTGCCGGGTCAGGGAGTGCATATGTTTGGTATCGGAATCCCCGAGCTGGTTATCATTCTGATAATAATCCTGATTATTTTCGGTACCGGGAAACTGCCGGAAATCGGTGGCGCACTGGGAAAGGGCATTCGTAATTTCAGGAAGGCTTCTCACGAAAAACCGGATGAGATCGATGTTACCCCGGAAAAGGACCAGTCAAAGGACGCCGATAAGAATGAGAAGATCTCCGGATCGAATAACTGACGCCGATAGATGGTTGCAACTGATGTCTTAGTAGGTTTTGGCAGTAATCTCGGGGATCGCTGTGGTTTGATAAATCAAGCCTTGAAAAGGCTCGCTGATTTGCCGGAAACCTCTCTCCTGAAGATTTCTTCCCTTTATGAAAGCGCCCCGGTGGGTTGCTTGGCACAGGGGGCTTTTCTTAATGGCGTGGTGATGCTGCGGACTTTTCTGGAACCGCGGCCACTGCTGGAGCGTTTGCTTGAAATTGAGAACCTTCTGGGGCGGGTTCGCAAACAGCGCTGGGGGCCGAGAACCATCGACCTCGATCTTCTTTTCTATGGTCATGCAGAGATTGTTGAAGCTTCTCTGACGGTGCCGCACCCGGAGATCAACCAGCGTCTTTTTGTGCTTGAGCCCCTTTGTGAGGTGGCGCCGGAATGGACAGGCCCGATAGGTAAGGTTGCCGATCAACTGCGAATTTATCGAGAATTAAATCCGGAGGCATCAGCCTGCTGGGTGGTGGCGGCACCAGCGGTGCCGGATGTTAGAAAGGTAACAGATGGAATTTTTTATCGATACAGCCAATCTTGAGGAAATTCGGGAGGCCATGAATTATGGCCTGGTTGATGGGGTGACGACCAACCCTTCCCTGGTTGCGAAGGAAGGGTTTGATTTTTTTACCGGGATCAGCGAAATTGCCGCTTTGGTGCCGGGCCCGGTCAGCGCCGAAGTCATTTCCCTGCGTTCTGAAGAGATGGTTGCCGAGGCCCGGAAACTGAAGGCTCTGGGCGAGAATATTGTTATCAAGGTACCGATGCTGCCGGAAGGTTTGAAGGCCGTCAAAGAGCTTACCGCGCTGGGCATTAAAACGAATGTCACGCTGATCTTCTCGCCCCTGCAGGCTTTACTGGCCGCCAAAGCCGGGGCGACTTACGTCAGTCCCTTTGTCGGACGCCTCGATGATATCGGCACGGATGGCATGGAACTGGTTCGTCAGATCGCGGTGATTTATGATAATTACGGTTATCTGACCAAGATCATTGTGGCCAGTATCAGACATCCCCAGCATGTTCTAGCGGCGGCCGAACTGGGCGCCGATGTCTGTACGATCCCTTTTAAGGTGATCATGCAGTTGGCTCAGCACCCCCTGACTGATATCGGAGTTGAGCGGTTTTTGGCGGATTGGCGTAAACTTGAGCAACAACGGGCCTGATCATGAAACAACAGTTTCGGCCGATATTCGCTTTTGTCCTTCTGCCGGTACTGTTGTTTTGTGGATGCAAGGTGCCGTTGGATGATCGTCAGGCCGTCGTTGAAGTTAAAAATCAAGTGGCGAGTCTGGAAAAGACTCTGGCGGAATCCGTTATGGTGCAGCAAGCGCTGCAAAAACAGGTTGAAGACCTGCAGCGACGTTTCGATGAGGCCAGGGATCAGCTTCTAAAGCAGGATCAAAGAATCAGGGTCCTGGTGGAGGAGGCAACTGAAGGTCGCGAACAGCGAAGCTCTCGGGGAAAACTTGTTGAGCGGGCAGAAAAGGTTGTCGAACCTCGGCTTGAGAACTCGGCGGCGTTGCCAGGCGGGGCTCATGAGCAGCTCTATGATGATTCGCTGACCGCATACCGGAATGGTGACTACGAGACTTCGGTTAAGCTTTTTGCTGCCTATCTCAGGGATTTTCCCGAGTCTTCCCGTGCCGCTAATGCCAGGTATTGGTTGGGAGAAAGTTATTATTCGCTGGCCCAGTATGCTCAGGCGATCAGTGAATTTAAACGGGTGCAAAGCGATTTTCCGAAGAGTCCCAAGGTTCCGGATGCTCTTCTGAAGATCGCTATGTCATTTCAGGCGATCGGTGGTTTCGACGCGGCCCGGGCGACGTATGCGGCGCTCATACAAAAATATCCCGCCAGCAGCAGTGCCGCAAAGGCGAAAAAAGCTCTTGCCAACTTTGAATAGACCTTGACAAAGCGCCGCTGATTGATTATACGGTGCATTCCTTTTTTTAAGATTTTTCGGCCGGAGTCTATCTCGGTTATGAAAATAAATTAATAGCCACAGGATATATGGAGGAGTAACGGGTAATGTATGCCGTTTTGCGTACCGGAGGGAAACAATACAGGGTTGCTTCCGGGGATTTGATTGAGATCGAAAGAGTTGCCGGCGAAGCTGGCGATACGGTTGAGTTTGCGGAGGTTTTGAGCCTGATTGATGACTCTGAGGTCAAGGTTGGCACTCCTCTGCTTGAAGGAGTTCTAGTCAAAGGCGAGATTGTTTCCCAAAAACGGGGAGATAAGATTCTGGTGTTTAAATCCAAACGTCGCAAAGGCAGCCGTAAGCGTCAGGGACATCGTCAGGAATTGACCCAGTTGCGGATAACCGAGGTCAGCGCTTAACAGGGAGATTGAAATGGCTCATAAGAAAGGCGGCGGCAGTACCAGTAACGGTCGCGATAGCATAGGTAAAAGGCTTGGAGTGAAACGCTACGGCGGCGAAGCGGTGATCGCCGGCAATATTCTCGTGCGGCAGCGGGGAACTAAGATCCATCCCGGGAACAATGTCGGGCGCGGTAAGGATGACACCCTGTTTGCCAAGGCAGATGGCGTGGTTCGTTTTGAGCGGCTTGACAAAACCCGTAAAAAAGTCAGCGTTTATCCAGTGGCCGTCTGATAAGACTCTGTAAGGCAGTTTTTAGTTTTTTTGTGCAGATGAATTAGTCGATAAAGGAGAAGACTGAAGGTAAGGTAAAATTTTCTGAGGCTTTATGCAGGTCAGGTCCTGTTGTAAGCGAGGTAGCTGAAAGTGCTGCCAATGGAAATTTTATGGGTCCTTCTGAATTAGAAGGTCTTTGACTGACCTTATCCCCAAAAAGCCCTTTTAATTAAAAGGGCTTTTTTGTTTTGCTTTCCAACAATTCTCCGGTCGGTCAATTAACTTATGCGATTCATTGATGAAATTACCATCGAGGTCGAAGCCGGCAGCGGCGGTAACGGTTGTGTCAGCTTTCGCCGGGAAAAATATATTCCCAAGGGAGGGCCAGACGGTGGAGACGGCGGGCGGGGCGGAGATATTATTCTGTGTGGTGACAGTCAGAAAAATACTCTGCTTGATTTGCGTTATCAGCGCCTTTATCGGGCACACAAAGGGGGCAACGGAGCAGGAAAAGATCGCACCGGTGCGGCTTCGGATGATCTTGTGATCAAGGTGCCGCTGGGGACTGAAATCTGGTTCCTGCCTCCTCAGGGCGAGGCTGAAGAGGCGCTTTTCGGCGGCGAAATCATGGCCCACGATGAGTCTCTGGTTGTTGCCAAGGGGGGCCGTGGAGGTAAGGGGAATGCTCATTTTGCCTCATCGACCCATCGGACGCCACGTTTTTCTCAGCCCGGAGAAGAAGGTGGCAAGGCCCGACTCAGGCTGGTCCTGAAACTTCTGGCTGAAGTTGCCCTGATCGGTCTGCCCAATGCCGGCAAATCGACCCTGATTGCTTCCGTGTCGGCTGCCCGGCCCAAGATTGCCGCTTATCCTTTTACCACCCTGCAGCCTCATCTTGGAATCATGCCGGTGGGCGACTATCAGCAGGTAGTGATCGCTGATATTCCCGGTCTGGTGAGTGATGCACATTTGGGAACTGGTCTGGGGACTAGATTCCTGCGTCACATTGAAAGAACCAGACTTTTGGTGCATTTGCTTTCTCTGGCCGAGTTTCAAACGATTGAGGCCTTGATCGGCGCCTATCGCGTCGTCAGTCAGGAACTCACGCTGTATCGCGACGACTTGCTGGAGCGCGAAAAAATGGTCATCCTGACTCAGATGGATGTCGTCTCGGCGGATCTGGTTGCCGCGCTGCTCGAGCAACTTAGTCATCATCCCCTGATGAACGGGCGGCGCGTTCTGGCTCTTTCAGCCGTAACCGGCGCCGGAATCAAGGAGTTCAAGGAGCATCTGGTCAGAATCATGGCCGGCGAATCGTGCGGATTTATACCCTCTGAACCATGATCGGGAAAAGGCAGAAGACTAAGTGAAAAATGCAGTTTTCCGTAGATGTGGGTCTGCCCGTCTGCTCGGGTTCGGGGCCTGTTCTGGAAGTATGCCGCCGGTTTTCCGGAGTGAATAGATGGCGCTGAAAACAATATCTCTGTATGCGGTGATTGGTAATCCCATCGCTCATTCATTAAGCCCGGTCATGCACAATGCCGCTTTTAAAGCGATGGGGATGGCGGCTGGTTTCGTCGCTTTCCAGGTG
>Ga0209614_1000199_pt1 | contig 55393 bp, 57 predicted proteins | sample BlaSprsedimmetaG_FD_185484 | JGI IMG/M metagenome (GOLD analysis project Ga0209614, IMG submission 185484) | Hot spring sediment bacterial and archeal communities from California, USA to study Microbial Dark Matter (Phase II) - Blank Spring... ...
CAATGACCTCTACCAGGCTGCACTAACCGCCTATCCAAAGCTCAAAGAGGTTCCGCAAGCAAATGAGGGATGGTTTTTCTCCGGAAGCGGGAGTACTTTCTTTAAGCTAGCATGATCGCTTTCCTCTGTGCGGGGTTACACAATATTTTCTCTTGTTTCACCCCTACCTCTTAGTAAACCGTTAATCCAGATGAATTCTTCTTTCTAAGAAGAGATACTCCTTCAGAAAGAATGGATCCGTTACACCGATGGTTTGAGCCATTTTTTCGCTAATAAGGCGGTAGGAGAAGGTGTATTTAGCATACATTGCGCCCTGTGGTATCTTAAACAGATATTCCTGCGTAGTATTGGCTGGCAGTCTTGTATCCTGTGATTTGGAGTTTGCAAGGTGCGGGATCGTCTCTTCTCCTTTCACATCCAGCCATTTTGCCGCCAGCACCTTTCTCTCTTCGCCCACTTTCTTATCTGTTTTGTCAAAATAGGCTACATTTAAAATAATCTCTCTCAGCCCATACCCAGTAGGGATAGCATGTGGTGTTTTGTTTTGAAGCGTAAGGATAAAACTCTCTCCTCTCACAGCCGTTTTGATATCAATATGATCGATCATGATATTGCTGTTATCCACACTCGCAAAACGGTGCTCCCTGACCATGCGCGGTTTTGGCCCCCCTCCATCCTTACTGTAGTTGGAGGCAAATCCTTCAAACTTCCCGCTCATATGACAATCCCTGCACCCTTCAGCCGAACCTGATGCATCATACTCTTTTCCTGTTGCGTAGACTTCCACCCCGTGTTTGTTGGAGGTGCTGTAGTGGCAGACAAAGCAGAGTGATGGATCATCTGATGCAAAATGTTCCCTTTGTGCTGTTTGATGATAGGGTGAGTCTGCATCATCAAAAGGTCCGAACATCATTCCCTGTTCTCCGAACTTTACGTTGTTCATTCCCTGGGAACCTTTTGATTTGTCCAGATGGATCTCATCGATATTGTGGCATACCACACAGTTGATACCATTTTTCATGTTCTCGGTATTGAGTACATGCTGCATCTCCTGTTTTTTCTCTTCGATTCCCATCAGCAGCAGGTACTTATCTTTGTCCTCTACTGTTTTCTTTGTGATTCTAGGGTTATGGCACTTTGCGCAGTCGACCTTCACCTCGTCTAGGATCAATGTGGGATTTTTTTGGACCATATACTCCAGTGATTTTCTAAAAAGATCATTTTTTGAAAAGTGCGAATTTGCATGCCTTGAAGTCTCCCATCTTTTGGAGATATCCATATGACAGGCATTACAATTCTCATTGGTTTCCCACTTTACATTAATCTCTTCAGCCTGCAACACCATAATGGCTACCAAAATAAACGATATCCTAAACAGTTTCATCTCTCTTACTCCTCTATTGATAAGATTTAAACTCATGAATCAAAAAGCAAATCAATACCATTTGGTGAACCTGGATTCCTCATCTCCCCGTCACGCTTCGCTTAGCTTTATTGATGAGACATAGTGAATATTATAGACGATTATAACATGGTTAGATTAATTACTAGTTGATAGCACTATGATGCAACAGCGTCTCAATATGCTATAATATGGCTTAAAATAGTTGATCAAAGGAACGTTTTGGCTATCACTATCATCGCACAAAACAAAAAAGCCAAACATGATTATGAAATGCTCGAAAAGTTCGAAGCAGGCATAGTCCTCAGTGGGGCAGAAGTCAAAGCGCTGCGTGCCAAACGCGTCAATCTGCAAGATTCGTACTGCCGCTTCATCAAAGGGGAGCTTTTTTTGATGCATGCGCACATCGCCCACCTTGAAACTGCCAACAAACACTTCGCACCCGATACAAGGACTCCAAGAAAACTTCTACTTCACAAAAAAGAGCTTGAAAAACTCTATGTGAAGGTGCATAAAGAGGGACTAACGATCGTTCCTTTAATGCTCTATTTCAATGAACGCAACCTTGCAAAAGCAAGTATCGCCATAGCAAAAGGAAAAAAACTGCATGACAAACGTGCCGACCTGAAGGAAAAAACCCTAGAGAGAGAAGCAAGCCAAGCGATAAAAAACCGCTCCTACTGAGCCTTTTTCCCTGTTTTGCTTTTAGCTTTTCATAGGTGAAAAGATCTCTTTTTTGCTTTGATTTATGTAGTATCTCTTTGATCGATTCATCAAGCTGTTTGATCTTGACAACAAAGACCCTCTTTGGCGAAATACTTTGCTTTAAAACCCTAAGCCATTCTTTCAGAGTTGTTAAGTCTATTTATCGTTTGGATACAGATTTCAGCTGACTTAAGCCCGGCAATACCTTCCTATATGAGCTCTTCAAAGATAATATATGCCATAAAGGCAATAAGCTGCGAATTGTGATCAACCTTTATGTCAAAGTAGCCCGTATAAAAAAGTTCCCTCTCTTGTTTTGGGCCATTATAGCAGTACCTGACAAAGCTTAAGCGCTTAGCAAGCGCTAGCATAGTTTCACCTGTGTTTCAAACTTTTGCACGCATTTTAAAATTTTATTTAGGAAAATAGAGATTGAAATAATGTAAAGAGTCAATTGTAGTTGTTTTGTTTTAGTTTAGTTTGTTGTGGTTTAGAAAGTTTTATCGAAGGAGCTAACGTTCAGTAAGTGACTGAACCTCTCCTTCAAAGATGAAGTGTAATAAAAGGAAGGAGTTATTTTCTTCTAAGTTCTTTGATACGTGCAGCTTTACCTTTCAGCGCTCTTTGGTAGTAAAGCTTCGCTCTTCTGACTCTACCTCTTCTTCTTACTTCGATATTCTCGATACTAGCAGAATAGAGAGGGAAGATTCTTTCAACGCCTACAGAGTTTGCGCCCATTTTTCTTACAGTAAACGTTTTTCCTGTACCTTCACCTCTGATTGAAATACAAAGACCTTCATAGGCCTGAATTCTCTCTTTTTCACCCTCTTTGATTCTTACAGATACTCTTAATGTATCACCTGCTCTGAACTCAGGGATAGTCTTACCTTCCAACTGTGCCTGCTCGAAGCTTTCGATGTATTTATTTCTCATGTGTTATACCTTTTTGTATAAGTCTGGACGGAAAAACTTTGTTTTACACAAAGCCATGTCTCTTTTAAAGTCTGTGATTTTACTATGATTACCCTTTAAAAACTCTGAAACTACTTGGAGTCCCTGATAATTTACTGGTTTTGTAAAGGAAGGGGCTTCCAAAAGCGCTCCTTCATAACTCTCAATGTTCAATGAGTCAGTATTGCCCAATACCTCTTTGATATTTCTGCTGATCGCATCACACATCACTAGACTAGGTAGTTCTCCGCCAGTAAGGATATAGTCACCGATCGAAAAAACCTCATCTGCATACGTCTCGATCACCCTCTCATCAATGCCCTCATATCTTCCTGAAACAAAAACGATATGGTGTTTTCTTGCCAAACGTTTCGCATCGTTTTGTTTGAACTGTTTTGCTACCGGTGTAACAAAAATCATGTGTGCATCAGGAGAGGCTTTTTTAAGGTTCCCCAATGTATCCATAAGCGGCTGCGGGGTCATCAACATCCCCGCACCGCCGCCTACCATTGGTGCATCTACCCTATTGTGTTTATCTGCTGTAAAGTCTCTTGGATTAAAAAAATCTACCGATATTCTCTTCTCCTCAATTGCCCGCTTCAAGATACTCTCAGTGAAATATCCTTTAATGAGATTGGGGAAAAGTGTGACAAATGAAAAACGCATGATTGTTCCTTGATACGATTCGGCGTATGCGCCTGGCTTGCTAGCAGGATGGATAGCGGCATACTGTAAAGCTTTATTAAGCGCCTCTTCTAATCAGGAGGCTTCGAGTATATCTTTGGCATCCTGTGTGTAAATTTTTTGATTGTCGGTATCTGCACTGAGTATATATCTGGGGAGGTATGGGAGGAGAAAGTTTTTGGCAAATCCCTCTTTCACCAATGATGCATCAGTCTGTATTGCCAGGTAATCCACATCCAGCATACGCTGGATATCTGCCACTTCACCCAACAGCTCTTCTGCTTGCATCACTTTACAACCGATGATATCAAACCAGAAATGTTCGCCTTCGCCCAATGTACAATTGGCTTTGGTTTCATCTTCTGTCGCATAGATCTTTGCATTGGTCAGTCTCTTAGCAGTCTCTACACTTTCATATCCTTCAAAACGTACTGTTGCCTTGTTTGGATTGATATCGATAAGCGTAAGCTCACCATGATCGCTGTGATAGGAGTGTCCAACTTTAAACTGTTCAGGAAAATCGGTATGCAAGTGAATCTTAAGGTCACCCCAGAGTCCTACAGTGCGACCGATCTGCGCGATAAAAAATTTTTCCATTACAGGATAGATTTTACATTGAGACGGTAATTTTTACCATACTTTGCTTTACAGCCAGAGATGACTGTTTTGATAGCGTTGATCATGCGTCCCTGCTTACCGATAAGTTTGCCGAGATCCTCATCGTTGGCAAAGATAGTGATCTCATCCAACCCTTCATCTATCTGCTTAATCTCTACTGAGATATCTTCGGGGTGCTCCACTAAAAGTTTCGTATAAGCGAGAAGAAACGCATCTATCATAAAAATTATTTACCGGAAATTCTTTTTACTGTCGGAGTCATTTGGGCACCCACACTTAACCAGTAGTTCATTCTCTCTTCATCGATTTTGATCTCTTTTGTTTCACCGATTGGGTTGTAGTAACCGATAGATTCGATCCATCCACCATCTCTTCTCTTTCTACTGTCTGTTACTACGATTCTGTAAAACGGCTTCTTTTTTCTACCCATTCTTGTCATTCTGATCTTTGTCATGTTATATCCTTATCTATAAATTATTGTTGCTATGTCATCTTAGAGGATTAAGATATACATATAAATCCTGACAACTGCTCTTTAATGACTCAAAACACTCATCAAGACTTTTGAACGCAATTTTATCACAATAAATATAAAGTTAATATTAAATCAAGGTGCACTCGAATGCACCTTGATTGATATAGTTTAACGCGGCATCCCTGGGAATCCGCCGCCCCCTTGCATCTGCTTCATCATATCCTGCATCTGCTTCATGCCGCCTTTGCCAGAGAGTTTTTTCGCCATCTTTGCGGCATTTTTGAACTGTTTAAGCACACGGTTGACCTGCATCTGATCTAGCCCTGCCCCTGCGGCAATTCTTCTTTTACGTGTATTGTTGAGAAGATCGGGGTTTTCTCTCTCTTTGACCGTCATAGAAGATACCATCGCACGGATCATCCTGATCTCTTCGGAGTTTTCAAGGTCCAGATCACCCAGTTGTTTTGCCATGCCACTCATCCCCGGGATCATCCCAAGCAGCGATTTCATCGACCCGAGCTTCTTCATCTGGTCCATTTGATCAAGGAAATCATTGAAGTTGAACTGCCCTTTTTTAATCTTCTGGGTCATTTTTTTCGCTTCTTTAGGGTCGATCGCCGCGGCTGCTTTCTCCGCAAGCGACTCGACATCCCCCGCCCCCATCAGACGGCTCACGATACGATCAGCAATGAACTGTTCAAGGTCTGGCATCTTTTCACCCGCACCGATGAAACGTAGTGGTACACCAACCTGCTCGCTGAGTCCGAGCGCAACCCCACCTTTGCTGTCACCATCAAACTTCGAGAGCACCACGCCTGTGATCCCGATCTTCTCTTTAAAGGTCTGTGCTGTCCTCACTGCATCCTGTCCCGTCATCGCATCGGCAACATAGAAAAGCTCATCAGGCTGGGCCACCTCTTTGATGCGAGCGAGTTCATCCATCAGCTCTTCATCGATCGCCAAACGTCCAGCGGTATCGATGAGCACCACATCATAGAGCTCTTTTTTGGCCTTCTCAATCCCTTGCTTGACGATCGCTTCGGCAGATGCATGTTCATCAGCAACCAGATCCACCTCGATCTGCGAAGTGATCTGCCTGAGCTGCTCTACCGCCGCAAGCCTCTGAAGGTCTGCAGCGATCACCAGGACTTTTTTCTTCTTCTGCTCTTTGAGGAAATAGGCAAGTTTCCCCGTCGTGGTCGTCTTACCCGAACCCTGAAGACCGATCATTAGCACAACAGTCGGCGGTTTCGACGCAAAGGTAAACCCTTTGGGCGCACCCTCGATCGTAAGTATCTTGGTCAGTTCCCTTTGAAGGGCTGCCATAAACTGGTCCTTGCCGATACCGTTCTTCTTGGTATCCAGCTCTACTGCTTTGATCAGATCCTTGACCACTTTATGGTGTACATCTGCCTTGAGAAGGGATTTTTTTAGTTCGGCAGTCGCTTTCTTGAGCGCCTTCTCATCATCATGAAAACGGATCTTACCCATGGCATTTTTAAAACTATCGGTTAACGTATCAAACATTTTTTACCTTGAATTCTCAATAATAGTGATGTGATTTTATCCAATCTTGGCTTATAGGGTCTATTTGTACCTACGGATATCCTGAGGCTCTGGTGCTTCAAACGTATAGTCAAAAAGAGACATCTTCGCCGAATGCAGCAATATGCGCTTAGATTTCGTCACTGAGCCGTACTGTGCATCACCGACGATGGGATGCCCGACACTTGCCAGATGCACACGTATCTGGTGCGTACGTCCTGTAGTGATCTCCACTCTTACCTTAGACTTCTTTCCCTGTACCTCATCAGGCGTGACCTTGGTATAGGCTTTTTTCCCGCGTACCGGATCGATCTTTGAAAAGGCTTTGCCTTTTTTGATCGTAAGGATCGGATCATTGATCTGTATCGTATCATAGACCACACCTTCTACCCAAGCAACATACTCTTTTTTTACCCTTCGGTGCTTGAACGCTTCAACCGCTTTTTCAATGAACTCCTGGTTCTTTCCAAGTAACAGCACACCAGAGGTGTCCCTATCCAGTCTGTGCAGCAGCTTGGCCCCCTCTATCACATCTTGGATATCATAGCTGTCTACCTGTGCGGGTTTGTTAACAGCAATGATATCCTCATCTTCGTAAAGTACTTCCACATCACTGGGATACTCGATGCGGAATGCTGTTTCAGTATTGATCTGCGCTCTGGCGATCTTTACCTGTTTGTCTCCTACAAAGACCAGTCCGCTGTCTATCAGCGCTTTTGCTCTGTTGTTGGAGATACCTTCTTGTTTTGCCAGTATTTTAAATGCTTGATCAGTAGCCATTGATTTCTATCCACCTTTTTTAAATAAAAATACCAAATACACAAAGCGCATTTTTGTCTCTTATAAACAGTTGCCATTGAGGCAAATGCTCACACAAGCAATTGTTGACACTGTGTTTGCTTCAGTAGCGGGTTCATGCGACTAGTCACCTTTTAGATGATTGTCATCTAGCCATGTTGAAAATTGTTCTGTCAGAGGAAATTTGAGCACTTTGATCTTGCTCTGCTCCCCGCTCTTGATTAGGATATTGCTTTTAGCAATTTTGAAACGCTTTGCCAAGAACTTTATCAACTCTTTGTTTGCCGCACCCTCTACAGCAGGTGCTTTGATCGTCACCTTGATCGCATCCTCGCCATATAGGCCTGCAAATGCGTTTTTGCTGGCGGCCGGTTGGGCCTTGATACGAAGTGTCACTTGATCGTCCTCTATACTATAAAACATCTTCTATACTCTTCATTATCGGTGAGATATCACTGCTTTGCTTGATCACTGTAGGCTTGAGCAGACCGTGCTGCAACAACCTATGTGAAAGGTTCGATGCCTCAGCTACAGTAATGCCCTCAATCGCACCGAAAATATCTTTTTGATTGAAATAGTGTGGACCGGAAATGATCTTACATCCAAACTGTGCCGCTTCTGCGGCATTGTGTCCTCCAAGCGGTTCAAACGCGCCTCCAAGAACCACAACGTCTGTAACCGCATAGATATTGACTAGTTCACCCAGTCTATCTATAAGTATCATATCACCCTCTAGACTCTCATGGGCTGAATAGCGATGCCAAACCAATCGATGCGCTCTGGCGGTCACTGCTATGAGATCTGCTACCTTATCAAAGCGTTCAGGATGCCTTGGAACCAAAATCAGCCTGGCATCTTTCTGCTTTGCCTTAAGCTTCATGTAGGCATCGAGTATCACCTGTTCTTCACCTTCGTGTGTGCTTGCACCGCACACCATCAAACCCGATGGTTTTTTCAGTTTCCTTGTCGGCTTAGAGAGCTTTGCAAGCTTGATATTGCCCGTTACCGTGATATTTTTAGCGCCCAAAAGCTCCAGACGTTCTTTGTCTTTCTTGGTTTGGGCATATACTTCATCGATCGATTTAAAGATATACTTGTAAAACCATCGCATCTTATAGTAACGAGGAAATGACCTATCGCTCATCCGTGCATTGATCAGGAGGGTTTTTGAACCCCTGATTTTTGCTAAAGTAAAAAGCAGATACCAAAACTCTGCCTCCATCACTACCAGCACTTTTTGCGGCTTCAGCCATCCAAAAAGCAGAGGTTCAAAGGGCAAAAAACGACTCTGCTCCGTGTAGCACTTTACTACCTCAAAACCTGTTTGTGTTGTAGTGGTCATACGAAGCTGATCCTGAGGCAATCGTGACACCAAAGGCTTGATCGCCAGTGCTTCTCCGAAACTGCAGGAGTGAAACCATACCCCGTCGTTTTTCAACGGCGTGTTTTTCCATAAAAAAAATCTTGCTGGTATGGAGATACGATACTTTCGTTGAAGTGCAAAAAGGAGTAAAAAGGGCAGAGCGATGCTATACGCCACTGCCACCATACTACTATAGAGAAAAAAGAAAAGTTTCTCCATAGTATTTCATTTCATTACGCTTCAGGCGTAATGCGCTCAATATAGAGGATTCTTCCACAGTGCGGACATGTGACAATCTCTTCTGCTTTGATCACTTCTGCGTAGGTTTTATCATTGAGCTTCATGAAACATCCGTAACATGCCTGCTTCTTTACCGGTACGACGGCTGTATTGCCTGCCCAGATACGAATCTTCTCATAAAATGCCAAGACCTTCTGCTCAAGGGTTCTCGTAAGCTCTTCTCTTTTAGTAAACAACTCGCTTTTTGACTGCTCAATCTCAGCTTTCTGTGTGTCAACCACTTCTTTGATCGCTGTCAGCTCTCCGGTACGCGCACGCAGGCTCTCTTCTGCCTCTTTCAATAGCGCTTTCTTGACCTCATTGGCTTTTTGTAGCCTCTCTATCTCTTCATTGGCAAAGGTCATCTTCTCTTTGGCGATATCTTCCTCAAGCGAAAGTGCCTGCATCTCTTTTTCTGTGCTGATCTCTTTGACTTTTTTTGCATTGCTCGCCAACTGTTCATTGAGCATCTTCAGCTGATCATCAAAGCCTTCGATCTTCTCTTCGTTTTTGGAGATCTCTGCTTGAAGTGTATCGATCTCCTCTTGTGCCGCATCTACTTTTTTTTGTGCTTTTTTTACTTTTTTCTCTGCTGCCTTTATTGCAGGTGTATAACTGTCGATCATCTGATCATTTTTTGCAAGCAGGATCAATTGATTTAGATGTTTGTTCATCTTGTTCCTTTAAAGGGGTATAGGTGTTAGATAGCCATATCAATCTCAAACGGATTTTTAGATTGCGCAATTATAGCCAAAAGAGGTAAAACTTTCAACTCATCATAAAGTATCTCCGCGAAGAACTGCTCACTCTCGTAGTGTCCGATGTCCACCATCATAAGCTCCTCACTCATTGCTTTCATGGCATCGTGGTATTTGATGTCTCCAGTCAAAAAACAGTCGGCATCCACGTGATCGATGAGTGAAGCACCTGCTCCCGTCGTCAGGGCGATGGAGGTGATCTTCTCTTTTTTGCCTACAACTCTGAGTGTCGGAAGGCCAAACTTCTCCTTGATCAAAGCCAACAATGCTGTGTCATTCCACTCGCCCTTTGCCAAACAGACAAACGGCACTTCATCCACGATCTTCAGTCCGAGTACCTTCTCGAAGACATACCTGTTGAGATGCGTCTGATCGAAATTGGTATGCATAGCGATCAGAGACTGCCTTTTTAAGATCATCTTTTCGATCAGATTGGAGGGATATTTTGCAAAGTCAAGCTGCGTCAGTTTGCCAAATATCAGAGGATGATGCACAACAAAAAGCGTCCCCTCCTCTGCCTCTTCGATCATTGCCTTATCGATGTCAAGAGAGATGACAATCTGTGAGACCTCTCTGGACATTTCACCTACGATCAGGCCAGAGTTGTCCCACTTCTCCTGAAGTTCAAAGGGGCTGATCGTATCTAAAAAATGATAAATTTCTTGTAGCTTCATTCTGACTTACTCAACTTTACCTATGGTGTTCTACTTTTTTTAGAGGTGCATGGCTATGTAATGTACACCAAACCTGCTCTCTGCTACTTACTGCTTGCAGCTATCCGGGTGTTGCGTTCTTCTTCTTGCGCTTTATAGAGCTGCGCACAGCCGATCGCTAGTTCGCGTACCTTGAGGATATAGTTCTGTCTCTGCGCCTGAGAAACCGCTTTTCTTGCATCCAGTACATTGAAGGTGTGTGAAGCAATCATACACTGATCATAGGCAGGAAGCGGAAGCCCTTTTTCCAGACAAAGCCTGCACTCTGCACTCGCATCTTCAAAATGCGCAAAAAGCTTCTCTGTGGTTGCCACTTCAAAGTGGTATTTGCTGAACTCATACTCACTCTCTTTGTGTACGTCCGCATAGGTTGTTACCTCATCGCCGTTTCTGTTCCATACGATATCAAAGACAGATTCAACCCCCTGAAGGTACATCGCCAGACGCTCTGTCCCGTAGGTGATCTCCACCGCTACCGGGTCACAGGAGATACCACCGACTTGTTGAAAATAGGTAAACTGCGTAACCTCCATCCCATCAAGCCACACTTCCCATCCCAGTCCCCATGCACCAAGCGTCGGAGACTCCCAGTTGTCCTCGACAAAACGGATATCGTGCGCTTTGAGGTCAAGCCCTAGATACTCCAGGGACTGCAAATAGCGCTGCTGGATATTGTCCGGACTGGGTTTGATAAGTGTCTGGAACTGATAGTATGCTCCCAGACGGTTAGGGTTCTCCCCATAACGGCCATCTGTCGGCCTTCGGCTCGGCGCAACATAAGCTGCGCTCCACGGCTTGCCCTCCAGGCTTCTGAGCAGTGTCGCGGGATGGAATGTTCCTGCACCTGATGGGATATCATACGGCTGCACGATATTGCATCCCTGCTGGGCCCAGAACTGCTGGAGTTTGAGTAGTAGTTCACTAAATGTAATAGCATCTTTGTTCATAATATTCCTAACCTTTAAAGACTAGAGTCTAACTTCGATCTTAGCAGAATCAAGCTCTACTTTCTTCGCTTTTGCGATACGGTCTTCCTGAAGTTTGACGCTCAGTTCATCATCCTGAAGCGCCATGATCTGGATCGCAAGGTATGCCGCATTAGTTGCGCCTGCTTTGCCGATCGCCACGGTACCTACAGGCATACCCGCAGGCATCATCACTGTGCTTAAAAGCGCATCTTCCCCTTTAAGCGGCCCGCTCTCCATAGGAACGCCCAACACCGGCTTCGTAGTCGTCGCCGCCAATGCGCCCGCAAGGTGTGCTGCCATACCCGCTGCTGCGATAAACACCTGTGCGCCTCTCTCCTCTGCGTCTTTGATATAGTGCTTTGTTCTTTCAGGGCTTCGGTGCGCTGATGAGATGATCAACTCATACGGAATACCAAACTTTTCAAGTGTAGTACTGCACTCTTTCATGACATCAACATCGCTCTTGCTTCCCATTACAATCGATACAAATTTCATCGTTTTTCCTTTTGTTTGTCTGTTCTTCATTCTGAACTTGATTCAAAATCCCGCCTTGATTGAGCGAGACTCCAGATCCTGAGTCAAGTCCAGAACAACAGACAATTCAATCACAAACCCTCTCTCTTGGCACCATGTGCATCGGAGTAGAGTCCTCAGTCAACCCTTTCTTCTCTAATGCCTCAGCGATACCTCGCCTGAGGATCGTATACCCAGGAAGTTCCGCCGGAAGCAGAATGTCGTTTAGATCACCGCTGTGGACACACTCGAACGTTTTGCCGTTTACTGCCATGATCTTTTTGAATGTCAGCCAGTATCTGCCCTCACGCTCTTCAATCCTACCGTACGCATTGTCCACGAGTTCCACCGTTGCCCCCACAGGTAGTACGATCTCGACTTCATCACCCACACAGGTCTTGTCCTTGCAGCGCCATGTTTTACCGTCTTCGCTGACCAGCGCAGCAACCTGATGAGTACCATTCTGGATCGAGAAATCATGCGACTGGGTATCGTTGCGTTCAAACGGGCGGGAGATCAGATAGGCATCGGTAAAACCTCTATTTTGTGTGGTGTGCAGCTCCTCTTGGTACTTCTTGGCATGAAATGTACCTGCATAGAAATCATCGATCGCTTCACGGTAGGCCTTAGTCACAACCCCTGTATAGTAAGGAGACTTGGTGCGTCCCTCGATCTTCAACGAATCAATGACACCCGAAGCGAGTATCTCGTCCACATGAGAAGCCAGGTTCATATCTTTGGCGTTCATGATGTAGGTGCCTACACCCTCTTGCTCATCTAGCCTAAAGGTTGTACCGCTTTGCGGATTGTGTGCGTAGATCTCATACGGGAAACGGCAGTCATTGGCACAACTTCCTCTGTTTGGGACACGTCCTGTCTGTACCGCAGAGATAAGACATCTTCCTGAGTAGGCAAAACACATCGAACCGTGCACAAAAACCTCCAGCTCAAGATCGGGCAACACAGACTTGATCGCTTCACAGTCTTTAAGACTGATCTCACGTGCTGCGATGATGCGTGTCACTCCCATCTCGTAGTAGACCTGCGCATCCAGGGCATTCATCACATTCGCTTGAGTGGAGAGATGGATCGGGATATGGGGTGCAATCTGCTTTACCATCTTGACGATCCCCGGGCTTGAAACGATCAGCGCATCAGGCTTTAGTTCAGCCATCTGTGCGATATGGTTTCTGTAGAGTTTTATCTGGGAATTGAACGGGAAGGAGTTGATCGTCGTATAGACCTTCTTGCCTCTTGCATGGGCATACTCGATCCCCTCCTTATAGGCTTCCCTATCGAACTCTTTACCCGAACGGATACGCAGAGAGAAGGTACTGGTACCGCCATAGACGGCATCTGCTCCGTAATTGAGGGCGATCTTCATCTTCTCAAGGTTGCCTGCAGGTGCTAAGAGTTCTACTTTTTTCTGCTGAGTCATCGTTTGCCTGTTTGGGATATTTTTTGTTTTTTATTTTACCCAAAAGCAAGTAAAAATCTGTTTTTATGTTAAAATTTGCCTTATGAGAATTGACCTACACAACCACACAACCCGCTGCAATCATGCCGTGGGGACCATTGATGAGTATATCCAGAGGGCCATTGTGCTAGGTATCGATATCTACGGGTTTTCCGAACATGCGCCGATGGATTTTGATCCGCACTACAGACTCGCTTTTGAGGAGATGGAAGCCTACCGCCAGGATGTGATGGATGCCAGAGAAAGATACAAAGGGCAGATCGATATCCTCTTTGGGTATGAGGTGGATTATCTGCCAAGACATATGGATGAGCGTGTGTTGGGTGCAGAGGTGGATTACTTGATCGGGTCGGTGCACTTCATAGATAAATGGAGTTTTGATAACCCCGAATTTCTCAGCGGCTGGAAAGCGCGTGATGTCGACGAGATCTGGCAGGCCTATTTTGAAGCAGTGGAAGCTATGGCGAAGTTCGGCAGATTTGATATCGCAGGACACCTTGACCTGATCAAGGTCTTCAAATACCTCCCCAGATACGATGTGAGGCTACTTGCCAAAGATGCACTCAGGGCGATCAAAAAAGCCCATATGGTTCTTGAGCTCAATGCTGCAGGACTTCGTAAACCCATTGGCGAGATCTACCCTTCTAGGGCACTGCTAGAGGAGGCGTTCGAGTTGGAGATCCCCATCACTTTCGGTTCGGATGCACACAGCCCCGATCAGGTGGGGTTTGCCTACGAAGAGGCCGCTGCCCTTGCCAAAGAGGTAGGGTATACCCAGGCCGTGACCTTTAAGGGGCGCGACCGCATGATGGTCAATTTTTAAATACCAAAAAATGGCTCCTGGCTGTGGGGGTCATCAATTGATTCATTTTTAATCACAAAAATTATCCCCTCTAACTATTTACTTGATATAATGGCTCAATCACTTTTAATCTACAAGAGGAGAACCCTATGGGCAAATTTGTGAACAACACAGATGAGTTTTATCGATACTGCGAAGAGCATGAAGTCGAATTTGTTGACTTTAGATTTACCGATATCAAAGGGGCATGGCACCATGTTACCTATAGAATACATGCCGTAAGCACAGAGATGCTAGAAAAAGGGCTTCCGTTTGATGGTTCATCCATCGATGCATGGCAGCCGATCGACAAATCAGATATGATCCTTAAACCGGATGTAGAGACCGCCTTCCTTGATCCATTTACAGCAGACAGCACGATCATTGTCATCTGTGATGTCTATGATATCTACAAACAGCAAATGTATGAAAGATGTCCAAGATCGATCGCAAAAAAAGCGCTTGAGTACCTTGATGAGGCCAATATCGGCGATATCGCCTACTTTGGTCCTGAAAACGAGTTTTTCATCTTTGACAATGTTGAATTCAGGGATGATATGAACTCTGCGTACTACAAAGTTGACACGCAAGAGGGCAGCTGGAACCACGATACCAAATACGAATACGGCAATATGGGTCACAGACCTGGTGTAAAGGGGGGGTACTTCCCGACAATGCCGACTGACTCAATGGTAGATCTCAGAGCTGAGATGATGCATATCATGGAAGAGATCGGTCTTGAAGTCGTACTTGGCCACCACGAAGTTGCTCAGGGGCAAGGTGAGATCGGTATCAAGTTCGGTACCCTGGTTGAGGCAGCAGACAATGTGCAGAAGTATAAGTATGTCGTCAAAATGGTTGCACATCTCAACGGCAAAACAGCCACATTTATGCCAAAACCACTCTACGGCGACAACGGCAACGGAATGCACGTACACCAATCGATCTGGAAAGACGGAAAAAACCTTTTCTACGCAAAAGGTGAATATGGCAACCTAAGCAAAACAGCACTTGACTACCTCAGCGGTATCTTTAAACACTCTGATGCAGTTTCTGCGCTTACAAATCCGACTACAAACTCATACAAGCGATTGCTGCCAGGATTTGAAGCACCATCTATTTTAACCTACTCAAGCCAGAACAGATCGGCTGCTTGCCGTATCCCATACGGTGCTAGCGAGCCGGCTGTAAGAATCGAGACAAGATTCCCTGACTCAACAGCATGCCCATACCTTGCATTTGCTGCACTACTTATGGCGGGAATCGATGGTATCAAAAAAGGGGGATACCCGATGGTCGGACCGATGGATGAGGACCTCTTTGAACTCAGCCTTGATGAGATCAGAGAGAAGAGGATCCCTCAGATGCCTCATACCCTCAGAGAGGCTATAGAAGGGCTTATCGCTGATAATGATTTCTTAAAACCGGTATTCACTGCGGAGTTCATCCAAGCCTACCAACACTACCAGTTCAAAAGACAGATCTGGCCAGATGAAGGCAGACCGACAGCATACGAGTACATTACTACATACTCTTGCTAAGATCATAAAGTCCTCCTCAGCCAAGGACACCAAACGAAAGTGCCCCTGGTGGGCTCTTGCAACTAGTCGTCCTTAAACTTGTATTGATTTTGATATATCCTCACTGCTTCTTAGATCAATGAGCACTACTTAGCATGATTTCATAGTAATTACCCATTACATTTTTCTTTTGGTATGTTGCTCTTTTTATTGCATCTACAAAACTGCTTCCTACTTTGAGTTTTAAAGCAAGAAAAATGATAATCCTATTTTAATGATAGAGGGGTTGGGTAGTATAAAATCTTTGCTGTACATTCCAAATCAGCTACGTCTTTTCAATCTCTCCAAGAAGCCACCGGCGAGAACCACCAGGCTCAGTATCGTGATGTACTGTATCTTTGGAGCACACCTGTACACCATGAATCCCTTATCTGCTAAAAGAGTGTTCCGCTATCCTCTGATACTGGAGTTTTAGGTACTTTTCTTTTCGGATGCAGCGGATCATCTTCTTTTTCATCTTGCTCTCCATTGATCTTGATCGTCTCTGCAAAGCCCCTATCCTCTATCTGGGCTTCATCATAGTTGATCACTTCCACGATACCGGTCTCTTCCAAAGGTGAAACACCATTGTATGTTTCGTTATCCGAAGCACTGGTCTCATCAAAACCATATTCATTGTTTGGCTTGACTATCGGTAAAGGCGAGTGTTTGGTATAGATCTCGCTCTTCCCCTCGTAGGTTCCCCTATAGACACCTTGAGGGATATCAAACGTACGTTTGGTATCTGGGTAGACCTTGAGTAGTTCCCTGAAATAGTAAGAAAAAGCAGGTGCTGCCAGCCCACCGCCTGTCGCCCCTTTCGCTGCGATACGCTGATTGTTATCACGCCCAAACCATACGATCACCTCTATCTCCGGCGAATAACCGCAGAACCAGGCATCAATACTGTTGTTTGTTGTACCGGTCTTTCCAGCAAGTTCGATACCATCAACTTTGGCATTGCGTCCTGTTCCTCTTTCGACCACCTCTTTTAGTATATCCGTCATCAAGTACGCTTGCTCCTGAGTCGTAAAGTCAGCGATCTCTTTTGGGCGTGTTTCATAGATCACAGCGCCCTCTTTAGAGACGATTTTACTAACTAGTCTTGGTTCGATCATATGTCCACTGTTTGCAAATACCGAAAATATTTGTGCCATTTTCAGGGGACTAAGCCCAAGGTTTCCTAAAGCGATAGACATATCCTGGGGAATATGCGGAACGTCTAGGAATGCCAGTCTCTTACGGATCGTACTCACCCCAAGATCAGCTACTAAGTTAATCGTAGCAAGGTTGCGTGAGTGTACCAATGCCTCTCTGAGTGACACAAACCCCCTAAAATCACGCTCGTAGTTTCTTGGTGCCCAGATCTTACGTTGACCATGATGATAGTACTGGAATGTTCTGGCAATATCGGTCAGTGGGGTTGCTGGATTGTATCCCATGTCCAGTGCAGTCTGATAGATAAAAGGTTTGAAAGCTGAACCGGGCTGTCGCTCTGTCTGTGTCACACGGTTAAAGGCACTGCGCTCATAACTCTCTCCCCCGACCATCGCCAGGATATTCCCCGTTTTGCTCTCTACAGCCACAAGTGCTGCATTCAGTGTCGTTTCACCGACTTTTTCTTTATACTGTTTTAGTGCCTTGTCATAGGCGAAGGTCACCGCTTTTTTGGCGATCTGTTGTTGTTTCATATCCACGGTCGTATAGATCTTGTATCCACCTGTACGAATATCCCCGAGTTTGCCATTGAAGCTTCTGAGTACCTCATCTACGATATAAGGTGCGATATTCTGTGTCAGGGACGTTTGATAGATAGTCGGGGACTCTTTGACTGCTTTGAGGTAGTCCTCTTGGGAGATCCATCCTATATTTTTCATTCGGTAAAGCACGTTATTGGCACGGTCTAGTGCCCTTTTATAGTATTTAATAGGGTTATAAAAGCTTGGTGCATTGGGTAATCCAACCAGGATCGCAGCCTCTTTTATCGTCAGTTCGTTCAACTCTTTCCTAAAGTATCCGTTCGCAGCCGTTTTGATCCCGAAGTAGTTGTTTCCATAAGAGATCTCGTTGAGATAACGCTCGATGATCTCCTCTTTGCTTAGCTCCTTCTCTATCTTCAGTGCTAGGATTGCTTCTTTGAGCTTTCGTGTCAGTTTTTTTTCATTGCTGAGCAGTTTATTCTTGATCAGCTGTTGTGTCAGCGTACTTCCACCCTCCACAAACGCGCCTGCTTGAATATCTTTAACAATCGCACGGAAGATAGCATCGGGGTTGACACCGCTGTGCTCGAAGAACTTTGTGTCTTCCATCGCGACCAGCGCCTCAACGATAAAACTCGGAAGTTCATCATAGGTCGCATAGAGGCGGTGTTGTGTTTTAAAGACATAGGCTAGCTTGTTACCATCTTTGTCCAAAATCACCGATGAGATCTCCGGCTTATAGTTGATCAGTTTGTCCACATCGAGCTTGACCTCTTCATAGGCATAGACAAACGCTGCCACGAGCGCCGCAGAAAAAATGATTGCCAGGATAATGGAACCTTTGATGAGACTATGAAACACTGATTACCTTTGATTAAGATCGTATTATTTTATCGTATTTAGCTGAGTTAGGCAAAAGGGGCATGTTTGTAGTCTAGATGATGGTGGATGAGCGCGAGTGCATCTTTGGTTTCGCGCTGCGGCACACCCAAAGAGAGGATCACCCGCATGATCGGACAAGAGACTGTAGGCTGCCTGATGGCACCGACAAGGTACCCCTGCGCCATTAACTCCTGCTGCAAAAAAAGTGCCTGCTCGTTACTCTGCACCTCTATAGGTAAAATAAGGCTCTGTAGGTGAATCCCGAACTCTTTGGCAACCATCACCTGACGCTCTCTTATCTCTGCGCTGATCTTCTCGGTTTTTTTACCGATATACCGAAAATTCACCAATGCCAATGCCGTATCTATCAAGGAAGGAGCTGTGGAGTAGATGATTGATTTTGCGCGGTTCTCTAGGAAACTGATCACCTCTTCGTTGGCCAAGATATACGCCCCGTATGAGCCATACGCCTTGCTGAGTGTACCCATCTTGATATGGCGTTCGGTAATGGGAATGCCGTAGTACTCAAAGATCCCCTGCAGCTTCCATCCCAACACACCCGCACTATGTGCTTCATCGACGATCAATAGTGCCTGCTTCTCCTCGGCTAGATCGAAAATCTCTTTTTTCGCAAGCGCTCCACTCATCGAGTAGACTCCCTCGATCGCAACGATCTGCCGTTTTGCGGGAAAGACTTCAAGCTTTTCTTTTAGGTCCGCAACATCATTGTGTCTAAATTGTACAACACGACCACCCAAAAGCTGTGAAGCCAGAACTCCCGAAGCGTGATACTCCTCGTCTATAAAGAGTCTATCGCCTTTACGCACCAGTGATTCGATCAGTGCTAGGTTTGCCAAAAAACCTGACCCCACAATCATCCCCTTCTCAAAACCGTTCGCCCTAGCTAGCTCCATCTCTAAAATACGATGGATCGGGTGATAGCCGTTGACAATCATGCTAGCCTTAGGAGAGATGGTTGGGTAGTCTCCAAGAAGCTTTATCGCTTTGTTTAAATGCTTTTTTTTGGTCGAGAGACCAAGATAGTCATTGGAGGCAAGATCTCTGAGTGAATCATCATAGAGTTGACGTTCTCTAAAACGCCCGGATCGCTTCAGCGCTTTGATTTCATGCTCATAGATCATACTGTTTTTCCCATCTATTGACCCAACCATGGAAGCAGTGTCTCGACTTGAAGGCCCATTGCGGTACTTTCAAAACCTCTCACTTCAAGGATATAGTTTTTACAAAACCCCTCAACCATGCATCCGCCTGCTTTCCCTTCCCAAAGGCCGCTCTGCAGATAGGCTTCCATCGCCTCTTTTTCAAACGGTGCAAAGCGGTAGTGTGTCGCAGAGGTATCCAAGAAGAAGAGTCTTTTGGAGCGGTAGTGGACCGAAGAGATGATCGAGATCTCTGAGCCGCTCTGTATCTCAAGGATACGTCTAGCATCCCCGATATCTTTGGGCTTGCGCAGGATCGTCCCATCCGCTGCTGCGATCACTGTATCGGCACACAGGAGCGGGATATCCAGGCCAAATTCGCATACGGCTGCTTCGAGTTTCCCTTTACTTGCTGTATAGACAAAATTTTTGGCGATCGTTGTGGTGATCTGCTCCTCGTTATACTCAGGCACCTTCTGGATAAACTCTATCCCGAAATTGCGCAAAAGCAGCGCCCTAGACGCTGAAGCCGAACAGAGTATAACCATCAGAGTCCTCTCAAGGTGACGCCCAGCCAGAGTGCGGCAATACCCAAAATGATATTGACCGGCAGCAGCAGTTTTGGTATCAGTGCCACTGAGGCTTTTGCAGTGGGTAGGTCATCCTGGTTGAAAAACTGCTGCGCTTTTCTCCACTTGAGGTACATCCAACTGAAGTTTGCTGCCATGACTAGCCAGATGAACTCTTTGAGTAGAAAGATCATCTTTTCCCCTCCATGGTACCCCTGCTGTGCGATCGCCATGATTAGCCCCGTGATAAAAATCAGCAGGATAAAAGGGATCACGATATGAAAGAACTTGCCTACTAGCATCAACGTCTTGCCTAGCTTGATAGATACCTCATCGATATGCTGCATCGTAGGATGTACCGCAAAACGTATCGCGATCATCCCGCCTACCCAAATAGTTGCAGAGAGTACATGCACAAAAACGATGAAATGGGCATAGTTTGCATAGAGTTGAGTCATACGCTTTTATAACCTTTCTTCAAGGTATGCCAAGGCTTTTACTTTTGCTTCAGCGATCTTGGATGGATCTTTCCCGCCAGCCTGCGCAAAGTCAGGACGGCCGCCGCCGCCACCGCCTAGGAGAGGTGCGACTGCTTTGATCCACTCACCAGCATGGATCGCACTCTCTTTGCTTCCACATGCCATGTGCACTTTGTCGCCCTTATTTTGAAAAAGCATGATCGCAATATTTGGATATCTGTTCTTCGCCTCATCGATCCACTCTTTGATATCTCCAGCTTCCACCTCATCCACGATGACATGGATCCCGTTGATCTGTGTTGCGATCAGCTCTTTTTTGGTTGAATTGAGCGCACTCTGAAGCTCCGATCTGAGTGTTTTGATCTGCGCTTTGAGTTTGCCGATCCCTGCGATAGGATCCTGGCTCTTCACCTCTGCTTTGACTACTTCAAGCATCTCTTTGAGCCCAAAAACATAGTTGATAGCCGCAGCACCGCAGATCGCTTCGATCCGCCTAACCCCTGCACTCACACCGCTCTCTTTGGTGATGACAAAGAGCCCGATCTGTGAAGTGTGATGCACATGTGTTCCGCCGCAAAGCTCTATGGAGACATCTCCCATACTCACCACACGTACTTTATCTCCGTATTTCTCACCAAACTGTGCTTTTGCTCCCAGTGCTCTTGCTTCATCGATATTCATCTCCTGCGTCACAGAGGGGATACCATAAGTGATCTGCTCATTCACCCACTGCTCTACCGCACGGATCTCCTCTGCGCTGAGTGCCTGAGGATGAGAGAAGTCAAAACGCAGCCTGTTTGCTTCAACCAAGGAACCTGCCTGCGAGATATGCTCTCCTAGCAGATCATAGAGTGCCGCATGGAGCAGGTGTGTTGCAGAGTGGTGCTTAGCGATCTCGTTTCTTGCTTGATCAACGACAGCGATCACACTCTCACCGACTGATAATGCTGCTTTTGCCTCAACTTTTGAAAGGTTCATCCCCTGGAAATGCTTCGTATCGAGCACCTCTGCTTTCTCTTCAAGTAAGCCCCTGTCACCGATCTGTCCGCCTGATTCTGCATAGAACGGTGTCTTTTGAAGCATCACCCAGCCGATCTCTCCAGGCTGGAGTGTTGTGATGTGTTTAAAGTGCTCATCTAGCACGCCAAGGAGTTTTGTCTTGCAGGTCTGATGCTCATACCCAACGAACCTGTTCTCTCCAAACTGCTCTTTAAGTGCTTTGAAATCACCCGTTGCCGCCGCTTCACCGGTACCTTTCCAGCTCGCTTTGGATTGTGCTTTCTGTGCTTGCATCTTACGCTCAAACCCTTCGCCATCCAGCGCGATCCCTTTTTCTCTGAGCATATCCTCTGTCAGATCAAGCGGGAAACCGAAAGTATCATAAAGCTTGAACGCCACTTCGCCGTCAAACTTCTCCGTGGTCTTCTCAAGCTCTTCGTTGAAGAGTTTGATCCCGGCTTCAATCGTATCGAAAAATCTCTCTTCTTCCAATTTCATTGAAGCCTTGATCGCTTCTGCTTTTTCAAGCAGATAGGGGTAGTGCTCTCCCATAACTGTGCCAATCGTATCGACCAGCTTGTACATAAACGGCTCACGCAGTCCGAGCAGGTACCCGTGGCGGATCGCACGGCGCATGATACGGCGGAGCACATACCCCCGTCCCTCTTTGTCGAAGTTCACCCCCTGAGCTAGAAGGAACGAGGTGGAGCGGAGGTGGTCTGCGATCACATGGTAGCTTGCAGCATTCGATGCCTTCTGATCGTATGGCGTGCCTACCAACTCACCAAGTTTTTCCAGGTAGGGCATAAAGAGGCTTGAGTGGTAGTTGTTGAACACGCCCTCCTTGATCGCTGTAACCCTTTCAAGCCCCATACCCGTATCAATACTTGGCTTTGGAAGCGGCTTAAGGTTACCTTCTTCATCTCTTTCGTACTGCATAAAAACAAGGTTCCAAATCTCTAAGAACCTATCCCCCTCCCCGCCTAGATAGTCTTCAGGGCCCCTGAAGTGTGCTTCTCCTTGGTCATAGAAGATCTCGCTGCATGGTCCACATGCGCCCGTGTCTCCCATCTGCCAAAAGTTATCCTTGTCGCCAAAACGCATGATACGCTCAGCTGGGATGTGCTCCTGCCACAGCTTAAATGCTTCCTCATCATTCTCATGTACCGTCACCCAGAGTCTGTCGATCGGAAGTGCAAGGTACTCAGAAGAGGTCACAAACTCCCATGCATATGCCATCGCCTCTTTTTTGAAATAGTCTCCAAAAGAGAAGTTCCCCAGCATCTCAAACATGGTGTGGTGTCTTGCCGTATATCCTACATTGTCAAGGTCGTTGTGTTTTCCGCCTGCCCTGATACAGGTCTGTGCAGAAGTGGCACGTGGAGGATTGGGGATAGGTTCTTCACCCGTAAATATCCCTTTAAACGGCACCATCCCTGCATTGACAAACAGCAGTGATCCATCATCATCGATCGGGATAAGCGGTGCAGAAGAGACAACCCTGTGCCCCTTGCTCTCAAAAAAGTCTAAAAATTTCTGTCTGATATCCATTGGCTTCCCTCAGTCTAGACACACGGGGTGCCTGTAAAAAATTGAGGGTATTTTATCTAAAATGTCGTTAATCTCTGGTTGGAGTACACATCGTGCTTTTTCGATGATCAAAAATAAAAATTACATCTATCACCAGGATAGTTCGGGTGTATATATTCAGGATCAAATGCAAACGCTCCGTCACGATCAGTTGTTCCACGATAACCTGAGTCACACGAATAGTCAACTCCCGCCAAACCAACTATCCCGTTCGAATTCGCTCCTAGATATAGTATATGGTATTCATAAGAGACTCTATCATCAAGATCATAGAACGTACAGACATCACCGTCATTCATCCTAAAACCCCCGTGCGAACCAGTATAGCCTACGTATGATCCACACTCATAGTAAACATCCGGTACACCCACATATTCGTCATAATGATCATCATAGGTCTGAAGATAATAGGTATGCTCATAAGAGCTTCCTTCGCCATCACATCCGCTTAATCCGATCACCGCAACCGCTGCACTTAGAAATCCTGCCACCTTTTTCATCTCTCATGCTCCTTTGGCGCTTTTTCTGTTGCACAGAGTATCGCGAAAATGTGTTATCTTTGTGTAATGACCTCCGCGATCTTTTGGCTTCCCTCTTTTTCTACGCTCTGCATCAGGGCTCTACTTTTTGCTTCCAGGTCCTCCTCTAGTAGTGCTAGTACCTTCTCTTTTTCGATCTCGTTTTCACGCATCAGCCATGCGAGTTTCTGCTCTGCTAGGAACTTCGCGTTGTGGTACTGGTGGTCACTGGCTGCATGAGGATAGGGGATAAAGAGGGTCGGCAGTGCCGTAGCAGAGAGCTCCCAAAGTGTGGATGCTCCACTACGCGCCACCGCGAAGTCCGCCTCCTTCATGTAGTCGGCTAGTTTCGCAGTAAACCCGAAGACCTCCGCCTCAATCCCCAGCTTCTCATACGCTGCTCTCACCACATCGATATGCCTCTCTCCTGCTTGATGGATGATCCTGATCCCGCGCTCTTTGAGCGTTGGTGCTAAAGAGAGCGCAAGATCGTTGATCGCCCTTGCCCCTTGGGAACCACCTAAAAAGATGACCGTTTTGACCTCTTTTCTGATCCGTGCGTTCTCAAAAAACGCCTGCTTGACCGGGTAGGCTTTGACCGGGCTCTCATCAAGGTAGGAGGAGATAAAGAGATCTGCATAGGGCTTGAGCAGCTTATTGAGCGAGCCCAGTGCGGCATTCTGTTCGTGGATGATGAGGGGTATGCGTGTGAGCTTGGCTGCTAGCGCCGCAGGTGCTGCGGAGAAGCCTCCGACCGAAAAGACGACCCTCGCCTCATGCGCTTTGAGTATCCGGCGCACTTTAAGAGCAGAGGTGAAGATCTTCCAGAGTGAACCGATCTTGCCTATCAGCCCCTGGTTGACCACCCCTCTACTCTCAAGAAAATAGGTTTTTACAAAGTCGCTATCTTGGGCAAACCATGCCTGATCCTGACCTTTTGTAGAGCCGATATAGATCAGCTCTTCCCCTTTGAGATGCTCTTTAACCGCTTTGATGATCGCCAAATGGCCACCGGTCCCTCCTCCTGTCATTACGATACTCATAGACTTCCTTTTGGTGAATTGTAAGATTTCATACTATTAGACTACAGCATACGTCCCTGTGCATCCCTAGGGACCTTTTTGGAGATCATTAGCACTATGCCGATCGCCAGGCCTGCGGCAAGGATATGCGATCCTCCGTAGCTCAAGAACGGCACAGCAATCCCTTTGATCGGAGTGATGCCTGAGATCCCGTAGGCGTTGAGCACAAAGGCAAAGGCGATCAATAGTCCCATCCCCACACAAAAAAGATAGTAGATCGGCTCTGAAACTTTCGAGGCAATCTTGAATATACGGTAGACGATAAAGAGCATCATAAAGGTCACAAAAGCCAACCCTAAAAAACCAAACTCCTCACTGATCCCTGCTAGGATGAAGTCTGTATGCACTTCAGAGAGATACCCCAGCTTGAACTGCCCGTTTCCAAGCCCCTGTCCCAAGTAGCCGCCATTGTGGATGGCATTGAGCGAGTTTGAGATCTGATAGGGCTCTTTAGCCGCATCGACACGCAGATTCTGGGCACCTTCAAACGGCAGCAAAGAAAGGATATTCTCCTGTACTGTGCTCCACCAGCTCTTGATCCGCGCAACCCTGTGAGGCGCAGCGAAGATCAGCGCGACAAATGCCCCAAATGCGCCAGCTAGTAGTGTCAGAAAAAACTTGTAACTGCTCCCCACTAGCAAAAAGAGCACTGCTAGCGTTCCTCCCAGTACGACAACCTGGCCGAGATCTTTTTGAAATATCGCGATCAGGACCACGATGAACATAAAGAGCACCACATAGGGAGAAAATGCCCTGATCTCCTCTATGAAGCTCATCTTGCCTTTACTCTTGAACTTTCTAACAAGGCTCCACGAGAGAAAAAAGACAAAGCCGATCTTGAAGAACTCTACCGGAGCGATAGAGATCGGCCCCATATGTATCCAGCGTTTTGCTCCTCCGACCTCCTTCACTAGGCTTGAGGGCAGAAACTGCATCGCTACCATCAAGAGAAAAAAGGTAACAAAAAGCGTCATACCGATCGGCACAAGCCACTTCTCTGGATCCATCTTACTGATGATCGTCATCGTCATCAAGGCGATAAAGACGGCAATAGACTGCCGTATAAAAAAATGGAAATCAGTGTAATGAAAGTGTATCACCGTATAGGTCGAAAGCGAATAACTCATCATCAGTGAAAATGTCAACAGTGTCACAACGGCTGCTAAAAGCGGTTTATCAATCATTCTAACGGTATCTTTCACAGAAATTCAATCATTATCCTTCACTCCTGCAACACAGTCAATGGATTGCAAGAAATCTCCAAAAGAGTGGCCAGGAGATGCTATCGGACCAAGATCAAAAGGTATTTTATCAGAGTTAGCAGATAAATTTGATAAAATCATACCTTATTGTCTAGACAAGGGTTATACAAAGAGCACATGAAAGAAGAGATCAACAATCACGCTATCCATCAAAAAGGCAGCAGGGTACTGGCGCTTTTTCTCCTTTTTGTGGTACTCATCATCTTTTTTCTACTTTCAGTACTGGGCACAATACACGCCGACCGGCGCATCCCCAGCGAGCATGCAAAGATCCACGACCGTTCACTGCGCGGGGATATCATCTCTGCTGACGGCTATACACTAAGTTTTTCCCAGAAAACCTACCAGGCTGTCGTACGTGGGGATAGCATCAAGCCCGAGATGAGGGAGCTTTTTATAAAGTTTTTCAGTATCTACAGCGGTATCCCTATCGAAGAGGTGCGTAAAAAATTGACTGACAAAAAAGGCCAACTTGTCACAGGCAATATCATCCTCTCCAAAGAGCTCAATGCAAAATCTGCCATGCAGCTCAAAGAGCTAGCGCACAAACTGAGAAAACTGGATGTCTTTCAATGGGTGGAGAACCATCATGGCGTCAAGGTACTTTACGGGCTGGATGTCATAGAGAATGGCGAGAGCAGACGTTTCCCTCTTAAAGATGTACTTAGTCCAACACTGGGGTATGTAGGCATCAAAGAGGAGGGAAGATATATCCGACCAGAAGGTAAAAAAGGACTAGAGAAGAGATACGAAGTGTATCTCACCTCCAAGAAGAACGGATACTTCCAGGGCAAAAGGGATGTCATCGGTACAGTCATCCACAACAAAAACAGTATGAAGATCAAACGGATCGACGGGCTTGATCTACACCTAAACATCCCTTTGGCGCTACAGCGTCGTATCGAGGTCATGCTTGATGCGATGAAAACGCAGATCGATGCCGATGAGATCATCGCGGGGGTGATGAAAAGCGAGACAGGGGAGATGCTCAGCCTTGCTAGCTCAAAGCGCTTTGATCCTTCCCATATCACCCAAAAGGATATCCCAGCACTCAACCCAAAATTTGCAGAGTACCCCTATGAAGCAGGATCGGTACTCAAACCACTTTCGCTTTCAGTCGCACTCAAACAGGGTGTCATCACGCCTGATACTGTGATCAATACCGAGAATGGAACGATGAAGATGGGGAGATTTACGATCAAGGATGACCATCAGTATCCATCATTAAGCGCAGCAGACATCATCATCCACTCCTCCAATATCGGAAGCTCAAAAATCTCCTGGCGGCTGACTGGAAAAGAATTCAGAGAGGGACTGCTTGCCTTTGGTCTTGCTCAACCCACAGGCATAGACCTTTCCCGTGATCTTCCTGGCAGCCTTAAGCCTGTTTCTTTGTTGAACCATGAACTGCATCGTGCCAGCACCTCCTACGGGTATGGCATGCATGCTACCTTTGCACAGTTGATCAAAGCCTACTCAGCATTTAACAACGGCGGCATTGCGATGACCCCGAGGATCGTTAACCATCTTGAAGATGCTAGAGGAAACCGTTATACACTGGAGCCCGCTGTACCCGATCTTCAGGCGATAGATCCAAAAACTGCTCACACCATGCATGATATACTCGTACGCGTCGTAAAAGAAGGAACTGGGGTCAAAGCACAATTTCTGGGTCTTGAAATCGGAGGAAAGACCGGTACAGCACACATCGCCCAAAAAGGACGCTACCTACGTGAATACCACAGCAGCTTTTATGGATTTGCTAACGACAAAGAGGGCAACAGATACACCATCGGCGTACTGGTGATCAAAGCCAAAAAATACCGCACCTATTTTGCTTCCATGTCCGCTGTGCCCACTTTCAGGAATATCGTAGAGATACTCGTTGATCAGAACTATCTCAAGCCTGATCTGAAAGAATCCGAAGAGATAAAGAGCAACGAGAAGCTCTATCAGATAGAAGAGACTGAACCGCCGATGCCGGAGACCCCTGCACTCAAGGAGAGCGATACAAGCACGGTGCAGGACAATGCACACTTTGGTACTTTAACCCCCGAAAAGAAGAGCAATCATTCGATCCAACAACTCTTTGAGACCAAAGAGAAGCCCAAGGCAAACCCAACACCAAAACCCACACCGCCACCGAAGGTAAATCTGCATGAGGTTGATGAGCAACTCTTTTAAGTAGCGTACGATAAACATCGTAGCGGTCACTCTGAAGAGATTTTACTTCATCCTATCTCTTTTCATGTGATCGCTTTGATATCCTCATGGGTGATTATCCGCTTGAAAAAGAAACTATTCACTTCGTAATAGTAAGGAAATCCACATGAAAAAAGTTTTGAGCTTATTTTTTTGACCATTTCACACACAGCAATCGCTACTTCTAAATGATCCTTTTACTGATCATCATACTTCAGATACTTTTTGCAAAACAAGCAAAGGAAGGAGGGAGTGTATTGAGAAAAATATGTGGGTCTACTGGTACAAGGTTTACACAAATGCATACCCAAAACGCATAGCAAAAACGCAAAGAAGAGGGAAATTTCCGTATTGAGATTGATCAAGTATGCCTCATAACAGCTGTATTAAAGATAACCAGATCACACCTCTTGATGAATTTGGCAAACATACACCTCTAACTCTGGCTAGTTTCACTCTTGCTATATCCAGATATTATCAATCAGCCTCGATTTTCCTACCCAGGCTGCAACAAGGACCATGGTATTGCCCAGCTCAACTTTTTCCAGGGGACCAAAGGCACGGTCGACGATCGCGACATACTCTACCTTGTCTGCCTCTTTTAGCACCTCCAACATCTCTTCCTTGATCGACACTGTATCGAGTTTTCCACCCATGATGAGCTTTGTAGCCTGTTTGAGTGAGCGTGAAAGGCAAAGTGCCCTGCCCTTCTCCTCTTCACTCATATAGGCATTACGGCTACTGAGCGCCAGCCCTTTCTCGTCACGGATGATCTCACAGGGGATGATCTTCACATCCATGAAGTAGTCTTTGACCATCTGCATGATGAGTGCAAGCTGTTGTGCATCTTTTTTCCCAAAGTAGGCGTTGTTGGCACCCGTAAGGTTTAGCAGCTTCATCACAATCTGAAGCATCCCGTCAAAATGCCCTGGGCGTTTCTGCCCCTCCAGCATATAGCCGCGGATGGCGGGGGCTTTGATACTGAGTTCGTCATACCCATACATCTGATCAACGGTTGGCATAAAGAGGATATCGGCTTTTGCCAGTTCACAGATCTTGCGGTCTGCCTCCTCTCTTCGGGGATAGGCATCTAGGTCCTCTCCTTCCAAAAACTGTGTCGGGTTGACAAAGATCGAGACAATAAGATGGTCATTCTCTGCTCTGGCGTGCTGGATCAAGGAGAGATGCCCCTTGTGTAGCGCCCCCATTGTTGGTACAAAACCTATCGTTCCCTGTAGGGCGCTCTTTGCTTCTTTTAACTCCAAGATCGTTCGTGCAATGATCATCTCTAACCTCAATTTTCTTAAAATTTCGATAAAATTCTAACCAAAAAATGAGAAATTAAAAGTTAAAAATTAAAAATTGCAGTATGTGGTGCAGTGGCGCTACTATTTTTCTATTTTTAGAGGTGCCCTTTATCTTATGGCATCACATATCCAATCAAAGCATTGCGAACACAATGCAAACTAAAATGACTCATTTCTAATTGTAAAAAGGAACTTTTTCACAATGGATGCATACGAATACGGCGAACTACTCAAAAGCCTCTCTATAAAGATGGAGAATATCACCAATATCGTCAAACCAAACACACTCCATGCAAGACTCGAAGAGATCGAGTTGATGCAGCAGGATTCGAGTTTTTGGAACGATGCGGAGAATGCAGGGAAGATATCCCAGGAGAAGACAAGGACAGAGAGGATCCTTGCGATCTATGGTAAGGCAAAAGATGCGCTTGAGGATGCTATCGAATACTTCGAACTCTCCAAGGCTGAAGGGGATGAGGAGACACTGGAGATGCTCTATGAGGATGCCCCCCACCTTGAAGCCAACACTCAGGCGCTTGAGATACAGATGATGCTCAGCGGTAAAAATGACAGCAACAATGCTATCGTCACGATACACCCAGGGGCAGGAGGTACAGAGTCTCAGGACTGGGCAAGCATGCTCTATCGTATGTATCTAAGATGGGCAGAACGTCACGGCTTCAAGGTCGAAGTACTCGACTATCAAGCAGGCGAAGAGGCGGGGATCAAGGATGCCTCTTTTATCATCAAGGGGGAAAATGCCTATGGGTATCTCAAGGTGGAAAACGGCATTCATAGGTTGGTGCGTATCAGCCCGTTTGACTCCAACGCCAAGCGTCACACCTCGTTCACCTCGGTCATGGTTTCACCGGAGATCGAAGATGATATCGAGATAGAGATCGAAGACAAGGATATCCGTATCGACACGTATCGTGCATCAGGGGCAGGCGGGCAGCACGTCAACAAGACCGAATCGGCGATCCGTATCACACACATCCCAACCAACATCGTCGTACAGTGCCAAAACGACAGGAGCCAGCACAAGAACAGGGCCTCAGCAATGAAGATGCTCAAATCACGCCTCTATGAGTTTGAGATGGCAAAGAAACAAGCGCAAATCGATGGGGTAGAAAAATCTGAGATCGGATGGGGTCACCAGATACGCTCCTATGTACTTCAACCCTACCAACAGGTCAAAGATACCCGAAGCAACCAAGCATACAGCAATGTCGAAGCGATCCTCGATGGAGACATCGACAAGATCATTGAAGGGGTCCTGATCTTCCAAGCAAAGTAAAGGGCACCTCTACACTTACTTTTTCTCTCACTTTGCTTTCACGGCTTCGTGCCACTTCGACCGCTCAGGTTCTGTCACTGTACACTGCCTTCATGGCTACATTGTATGACGACTACTACGGTTAACCCCATGAACGATACACTATTGTCGTTCACGTACGGTCCTCACTATTCACATTTGCTTCATGCTCCTCATCCTCTTCCTCCTCTCTTGAGAAGCGCTTGGTCAAAATGATCGAACCATAAAAGACCATAAAGAGCATCGCTGCTGTATAGGCGACATCCATCAGAGTAATCTCTTTCATCCTTTCTCCCTGAGCGCTTTGCCTTCAAGTGTATAGAGTCTGTCGCAGCGTGCGGCCATCTCGCGGTCATGCGTCACCAAAAGCAGTGCCGCACTATTTTCCTTCACATAGGACAACAGTACATCCATCACCAGTGTGGCTGTCTCTTTGTCCAGATTGCCCGTCGGTTCATCCGCAAAGATCACACGCGGTTTTTTGCTAAGCACCCTGGCGATAGAAACACGCTGCTGCTGTCCCCCTGAAAGATCCCCGATCTTATGCCCCATCAGCTCTTTGATCTCAAGCTTTTCAAGTAGCTTCACATCGATCTCTTGACCTGAGAGCATTGTAGCAACAGCGATATTCTCCATCGCACTCATCCCTTTAAAAAGGTAGTGAAACTGAAAAATGATACCGATCTCATAACGGCGCAGCATCTCCAACTCCTCCTCTTTCAAGGTATAGAGTGCTCTACCCAGAAGCTTCACGCTCCCCGCATCTGGTGTTAAAAAAGTCGAAAAGATATGCAGAAGTGTGGACTTGCCGCTTCCGCTGCGTCCGATGATCGCTGCAGACTCGGAAGCTTTCAGTACAAACTCTATCTCATCAAACAGGGTATATTCAAAACCGTGGGAAACTTCACTAGCCTCCAAAAGCACTTGTGACATCGATTACTGCCTTTAAATGAGTTGGCTTATTCTAGCATAAAAGATTTTTAAATCATAAACGGAACGGAAAGAATCGCCCTGCGCATCGCTAAAAGGCAACAGAGACATCAAAGCTGCTATCAAGTTCACCATCCTCACTGAGAAAGTTGTTTTATCTGTAGATGACATAAGAGGGCTTGATACTCGTCTCCTAGTCACTCTTGACCAGCCACTACTTAAAAGCACAGACGAACCTATCATCGATCATACAAACGGGGGGGTGGCGTTCGCAGCCAAAAATCGAATTTCTCCCCAATGAAAATGATAGGATCTTTTTTATCCATGGAAAGTTCAGCACCTATTTTTTTAAAAAGAGGTTAAGAGTATGTTAAAAAATAGAGAAAAAAGGAGGAGAGAGAAAGTACCACAAACGGCAATAGAGCCGTTTATAGTGCTATTATGCCATTTGTGCAGCAACTTCGGCAGCGAAGTCTTCTTCTGCTACTTCGATACCTTCACCAACCTCAAGTCTGATGAATTGAACGATCTGGGCTGTACCGCCGGCTTTTTTCGCTTCTTCATCAATGAACTGGGCAACTGTTTTGCTGTCATCCATGACGAATTTTTGATCAAGCAGACATTGCTCTTGGTCAAGTGACGTGTTGTCAAGGATAAATCTTGAAACTTTACCTGGAAGGATTTTGTCCCAAATCTTCTCAGGCTTGCCTTCTGCTGCAAGCTCTTTTTTCATCTCTTCTTCAGCTGCGGCAAGTACTTCATCTGTCAATTGTGACATAGAGACGTATTGCGGCACATTTTTAAGAGGTTTTCCAAGTCTTACAAGCTCTTCGTTCTCTTTTTGGATCGCGATGATTCTACCTTGCGTCTCTTCTGCAACGAATGCAGGATCAAAATCTTTGTAAGAGAGTGTAGACGGGCTCATTGCTGAAGCGTGCATGGCTACACTTTTCAGCGCCGGCTGGATTTTTGCTGCAGTCTCTGCAGAGTCACATTTTGCTTCAACGATCACACCGATCTGCTTGTTCGCATGAAGGTAACCGTTCACCGCCGAAGTCTCATCAGCCTTCAGTAATCCTGCTCTTCTTACAACAAGGTTTTCGCCAATTGTTGCGATATTTTGTGCCATAAACTCGCCAAATGGCTGACCGTTGATCTCAGAGTTGTTGATCGCATCCGCATTGGCTAGATTGTGTTCAAATGCATGATTGGCGATCTGTGCAAGGATATTCTGGAACTTCTCGTTTTGCGCAACGAAGTCTGTCTGTGAGTTTACTTCAACTACAACGGCTTTGTTGCCCTCAACTTTGATTGCGATTGAACCTTCAGCAGCAACTTTGTTTGCTTTCTTTGCCGCAGCACCGATACCTTGGTCTCGTAGCCAGGCGACCGCTTTGTCCATATCTCCGTCAGACTCACTCAATGCTTTTTTGCAGTCCATCATTCCTGCATCAGTCATCTCTCTGAGTTTTTTGATCTCTTTTGGTCCAAAGTTTGCCATATTCTTACTCCTCTACCAATTCTTCTACCGATGCACCCTCTTCTGCTGCCGCTTCAGAAAGAACCTCTTCAACCTCAGCCGATGTTGGCGCTTCAGTGACCTCTTCTCCATGAGCTTCTGCATAGGCTGCTTTACCTTCGATGATCGCATTTGCAATCTCTTGACAGAAAAGGTTGACTGAACGGATCGCATCATCGTTACCAGGGATAAGGTAGTCTATCATATCAGGATCACAGTTTGTATCCACCGGTGCAACGACTTTCATACCAAGTCTTCTTGCCTCTTTAACTGCGATATGCTCTTTGACTGTATCGATAACAAACATGATATCAGGAAGCTTTTTCATATGCCTGAAACCTTCAAGATAAGAGTTAAGCTTCTCTTTTTTTCTTCGAAGCATCAATGCTTCTTTCTTTGTAAGAAGGTTGATCTGACCGCTCTCTTCCATCTGCTCGATGATTTCAAGTTTTCTGATTGATTTTTTCATTGTCGGGTAATTTGTCAGCATACCACCTAGCCATCTTTCCGCTACATAAGGCATACCTGCTCTCTCTGCATGCTCTTTGATCGCCTGTTTTGCCTGTTTTTTCGTACCGACGAAAAGCACAGTCTGTCCTTCTGCTGCTGCGTCTCTTACGATATTATAAGTGTATTTGAAGTATCTTAGTGTTTTTTGAAGATCGATAATGTAGATGTTCTTTCTTGCTCCAAAAATATATTTTTTCATTTTTGGATTCCATCTTCTTGTTTGGTGCCCGAAGTGTACGCCACACTCAAGCAGGTCTTTCATTGTTACCATATTTGCTCCTTGGTATAAAATAATGCACTTGCTGAAGGCTGATGCCTCGCCATAGGTTTGGTCCTCTGTAGTCCTTAACGCTCCATTAGCGCAACCTTTCAAGGAATAACCACATGAGTATTTCTATATTTCCTTAGGAAACAAGAGCAGTGATTATACTGCATATATCATTAAAAATATATAAATGGGGGCAATAGAAGAGAAGTAGCAGGAGTGTCCTAGGAACAATCATCACTCCTCGCAATACTTTTGACGCTCCATAACGATCCAGTAACGTTTCCATGAGGAGATAATAAAAAAATAGATACAGCCCACTACAGTTAGCACATTCAGCAGCAGGATTTTAAACTGAAATACAATAAAACACAAAAGAGCCAATAGTAGCAACTCGACGAGAAGATAGATCAAAGGCTTGATAGCTGACTTATGTCTTCTGTCTTTCCATTTATGGTACCGTTTTATCATTTTCACTTCTCCCCACTATATCGGGCACTACTTTCATTGTACACCAAATCAACTTTGCAACGCTTCAAGCTTCTCTTTGACTGCCTCAACATGCCCTTTGACTCTGACGTTATTCCAGAGTGCTGCAATGTTTCCCTCTGGATCGATCACAAAGGTGCTTCTTACTACCCCCATATACTCTTTGCCGTAGTTCTTTTTGAGCTGCCATACGCCATACGCATGGCATACCTCTTTTGCTTCATCCGCTAGAAGTGTGATGCCCAACTCTTTTTTCTCGATGAAGTTTCTGTGCTTCCTTGGAGAGTCCGGACTGACTCCAAGGATGATCGCATCCAAACCGTCAAATTCAGATTGTGCTTCTGTAAACTCGCACGCTTCGGTCGTACATCCTGGGGTGTTGTCCTTGGGGTAAAAATAGAGCACGATCCATTTGCCTTTCAGGTCTCTCAAACAGATCTCCTCCTCATCTTGGTTAGGAAGACAAAACGCCGGTGCAGCGGTTCCAATCTCTAACATCTACTTTCCTTTCTTTGCTATTGTACGATCCAACCCTCTGCAAAATATGCAGTCTCAACCAACCAAAGAGGGTGTGTACTTTTTGTAGATTATAGCATAACTTTTTGTTGTAGCTGTGCGCTCATTTTAGAGAGATGACTGCTTATATTCACCTTTTCTTGAACCTTTTTAGGCGCATATCTCCTTGATTTTATCCATTGTGTTACCATAGCATCAATAAACTATGACCTACGGTGCCAACCGCTCGATCTTCCATCCCTCTGCCTCCTTCGTGTAGAGGATACGGTCATGCAGCCGGCTGGGTCTTCCCTGCCAGAACTCTATCTGTTCAGAGATCACACGGTAGCCTCCCCAGAAGTCGGGCAAAGGAACATGCCCCTTGGCAAATTTCTCTTTCATCTTCTCGATCTGCATCTGGAACGCTTTGCGCGAAGTGATCACGCTGCTTTGATCGCTGACCCAGGCACCGATCTGGCTGTCACGCGAGCGTTTCATAAAGTAGGAGAGTGACTCCTTGAGAGTGATCTTCTCGCATCTTCCAAGGATACGTACCTGCCGCTCAAGCTCCAGCCAGAGAAACTCAACGGCTACTTTGGGATTTTGTGCGATCTCTTCGGCCTTGATGCTGTTGTAGTTGGTAAAGAAGACAAAACCTCGCTTATCAAAGAGCTTCAAAAGGACAGCCCTAACATTGGGCTGGCCATTCTCTCCAGCCGTTGCAAGCAACATCGCATTAGGTTCCTTGATCTGCGAATCGATCGCTTCTTGGAACCACTGCTCAAAAAGAGGATAGGGGCTTGAAGGGACACTGCTCTCATCGAGTGCTCCTTTCATATAGTCTATACGCATATCCTGAAGATCAAGCATGCTCCACTCCTTTTGTTATGCTCTTTTTGAAATACTCCAATGCCTTTTGTGCGGCCTCTTTGTGGTGTACCATCGGTTTGGGGTAGTGCTCTATATGGTAGGATAGCATGCATCTTTCATCATGGATCTGTTTGGCACTCAAAGTTCTTAGTTCGGGTACCCATTGTTTGATATACGCCGCCTCTTTGTCGAATTTTTTTGCCTGAAGCCACGGGTTGAAGATACGAAAGTAGGGCTGAGGATCGATCCCTGTACCCGCACTCCACTGCCAGGAGAGGATATTGGATGCAGCATCGTAGTCTAGTAGATGTTCGCCAAAGAACTGCTCGCCCCACTGCCACGGCAGCAGCAGATCCTTGGTGAAAAATGAGGCACAGATCATCCGCACACGGTTATGCATCCAGCCTGTTGCAAGCAGTTGGCGTATCCCTGCATCAACGATCGGCACACCAGTTCTGCCCTCACAGAATGCTTCAAACCTCCCCTGATCCTCAATACCGTTAAATGGATACCTATAGTTCTTCCATGCAAGTTCTGGGAAATAGTAGAGCAAAGAGGCGTAGAAGTTGCGAAATACCAGCTGCCTGAAAAAAGGTTCGGTATCGATGCCGCGCTTTTTCTGCTCTACCAAAAAACGCAGAAGCTCCCTGATCCCCAGTACACCAAAACGCAGTTTTAGAGAGAGGTTGGAAGTGGCATCCCAGGCAGGGTAGTCTCTCTCTTTGGCATAGATCGGGAGTTTCTTTTCCAATGCTGAGAGGTTCGCATCAAGGATTTTGATCTCCGACCTGCTTTCATCAAAGCCTAGCGATTGCAGCGCCAGTGGCAGTGTGCTTACTACATTGTCTTTAATCTTGGTGATCTTCTTATAGTGTGCTGCCAGGAGTGTTTGCTTCACGGGCGTATAGTGACGAAGGTGTGCTTTACTAAAAAGTGATTTGGCCCTATTGTAGAAAGGGGTAAATACCAGGTAGGGCGTTTCATCATCTTTGAGGATCTCATCAGGTGCGAAAATATAGGTGTCTTGTAAGAAGTTGAAAGGGAGGATCATGGAGATCTGTGTATCCCGCGCTCTTGCATAGCTGTCATAATCCCCGCTTGCAGCCACTTCATCAAATCCCTCTTTCTCAAGGTGTCTAAAGATCTCCACCGGATCGCCGTAGCAGATCATAAGATCAAGCCCCAGTGATTGTAGGGAGCTTTTCAGTCTCATGACCTGGTCAAAGATATAGGTAACCCTTCGGTCCTCTTTGGGTAGCTTAGTTAAAATATTGGTATCGAAGATGAAGAGGGGCAGCACTTCACCCTCCAGGGAAAGCAGAGGATTGTCTGTGACCCTAAGATCTCGCCTAAACCAGAGGATACGCTTCATTTTCCGCTTCTTATATCCGAACGCAATGCCAGTTCTTTGGGATAGGGGTGAAGAAACTTCTGCCCCAGTAGATAGGAGACTTGATGCTCTTTTGCTAGCATACCCAGGGTACTCAGCGGTGTGATGAGGGGAACGATTTTCTCACTGTAGTCTCGTATCTGTTCATGTAGGGTTCTCTTCTCCACCTCACTGATCGCTTTTTTGAGAAAGCCTGCCATATGCTCTAGCACATTGCGGGTTTTTCCAATGGAGCTTTTATGCGCTATGGTCTCCTTGAAGCGTATCTCGTATGCAGCCAGCAGCGCTTCAAAAGTATCTCCGTGACGATTTGCCACGATATTACCAAGCTCCCTATAGCTTTGATCATCTTTTGAGAGCAGCATGAACTTGTAGCTTTGGTGGAAGGCTACCAGATCTTTCATAGTCGGCCTGGTAGCTTTGAAGGTCTCAAAATCATCGTAGGCAAAGAGCTGCATGACAAAATTCTCCCGAAGCCAGGGGTCTAGTAGCCGTCCCTCCTCTTCAATGGGCAGAAGGGGAAAGCGTTTTTTGCACAGCTGCGCAAAGACCCCGCTCCCTTTTTTTTCCGCGTAGCCGTTGGGCCTGTAGAGTACGGTGCTCCCCAGTCCGCAGCTGGGTGACTTAGACTTAAGGATGATCCCACTCAGCGGCTGCTGTGCGATCTTCTCCAGTTCCTCTTTTGAGGCTTGAGTCAACGCATCAGTCACATCCTCAAAACGCTTGTTCTTCTGTACGATGATGCCATCTGAAGTATGGACAAGCCTGATGGAGTCCCTGGGGGTACCGAAGGCAAGATGCTCAGGACAGAATGAGACAAACTCCGCATACCTATGCAGCATATCGGCGACAAAATCATCACGTTTATGTCCGCCGTTGTAGCGTATCTCTTCTCCCAGCAGACATCCCGATACAGCGATCTTCATGACAACTCCTTTGGGTCTGTGCTATTGAAAATATCAGAAGATTCAACTCTTTGTGGTAGTATAACACAATGCAAAAAGAAACAAAAGAGATGATACTAGCACAGATAGAAAAACTGATCGCATACGGCAACCATGAAACGACGATCAACCCCGAACTGTTAAAGTACTTCAGTATCGATGATCTCACCTCCATACGCAACAACCTACTAGAGAGAACAGGCACGCTCAGCGAGGAAGACAAAGTGTGGCTCAAACAGTTTAAAAAATACGAATAACAAAAAACGGGGTGTTTAGGCTCTTTCTTACTGCCTAAACTCTATCGATCTGTCATATTCGATATTGTACTGTTTGAGTATCTCCTCTTGTCTAGCCTGCGCCTCTTCGCGGTCTATGACGACCTTTATCCCGTCTTTGTCCTCAAAAACAAGATACTGCTCTTTGCTACACTTTACCTTGTGATAAAAATCTTTGAAATCCCTATAGGTTTCGCCGTTGATCTTCTCTATCGGCCACATCTTAAAATCGGTATTGCCCCGGCTGATATCCGAAGCTAGCACCTTCAGTAGCACTGCAACCTCTTTTTTCTCTTCACTCAGCCACTCTCTGGCATATTGACTCAACGGCATCTGGTTGATCTTGGTCGACAAAAGAAGATTGCGTGTCAAAGGAGAAAAGATATACCCTCCTTCAATAAAATAGCTGGGCATCTTATCATACTGTGTTGTTTTGACAAGCAGGAGATCGTCAGCAACCGCTGTAAGCATCACTTCGACCTCCATTTTTTTCCCTTCACGGATCAGACTCAGTCTCACAGACTCTCCCATCTGATGCATATCCACATAGTACCCAAAGTCCGTATATTCATTATGGCGAAATGCCACTGTGCCGTCATTTTCTATCTTGTGTCCGTCGATATGGGTAATGATATCTCCCTTTTTGAGCACTCCTTTTGCCGGTGAGTGATAGACGATATCTGCAACCAAGTTTCCAGTATACTGCTCTTCAAGCCCATAGTAGGCCTTGAGGGCAGGATTTTCCAGTCGCTGCGTCACGATACCCAACTGTGGAAAACCATCATATCTGCCATCCTGTATATCCTCAATAAAGTGCCTGATCATACTCACAGGCACAAGATAGCCGATATTTTGGGAACTGGTGATCACCTGCATCACGACCCCTACCACCTTACCCTTAGAGAGTGCGGGACCGCCAGAGTTGCCGGGATTGACAGCCGCATCAACCTGTATTGCCAAAAAGCTTTCTCCGCTGTGCGCATATCGATGATGTTCGATGCGCGAGACCACACCCATGGTGGCTGAGAGCGTATTTCCCCCCATCGGATAGCCGTAGACGACGATCTCCTGCTCCACATGCGGCAACTCACCGAACTCCAGAGGTTTCACCTTGCCAAAAAAACGCTTATCCTCTACTTTGAGTAGTGCCAGGTCCGCCTGATGCGACACCGCATGTACCGTAGCTATAAAGCGTCTTCGCTCTCCATATCTCTGTACTTCCAAAAATGTCTGATTAGCAACCACGTGGGCATTGGTAAGGATATATCTTTGTCCGTTTTGACACGCAATGATCGCTCCCGAACCGGTACTTTGGCGCATGGAAGAGCTCCATGGTTCCTGATAGTTGAGTGCCTTGGCGACGGTATAGATCTTTACGATCGCCTCTTTTGTCGCTTCATCCTTCGCCTGCGCATAGAGTAACGCTATCGATAAGAGGATACCCCATAAAACTCTCATGCTTTTCCTTCAAATTGCCCTGCATCTATAGCAAGGATGTTTTGCTTATTTGCTTTGTGTGCATCACCTCAAAGCACCACAGGTCAAGAGATTTTTTCTCTATCCTACACTCCTGCACAGCACAGTGACTTCTATCTTTTGGGTACAAAGGCTGATGGTGCTATGTTGATCAAAATGTTTCTGCCATCGCTACCTATTAGATCCAAGCACTGTTTCTGGCTCTTATAAGACGTTGCTTCGATACTCCACTACGCTTAGATCAGATCTATCACACAACAGAAAGATACAAAAGAGTAGCCAAGCAGAGGGGGGTCACTTCATCCCCTCTTGCCTCTTTTGTAGTGTGTATACGTGGGTATCTTTCTTATACCGGTATTTTTCTTTTAGCAAACATGCCAATATCACCACCACTCATTGCTTTTCTAGTTGACAAAAAGCAGGTAATAGACCCAGATCCCCGTGACCGAAGTGAGCAAGATACCTATAAAGGTGCGTATCCCGGCTTTTTTATGTGACTGGCTATACATACCCGGCAGCGTGTTCAGGCGACGGTCTCTTTTTGCTCTAATGAGTGTATTGATCCAAACTCCTAGAGTGATCACTGCGATGGCGATATGAAAAATAAGCACCCAAAATGCATATCCATGAGGGGTCGAACTCTCCTGCATAAACGCATCAAATCCCCCCACACTGCGTACCCCATATTCAAAATAGGCAACCACCATAACCGATACAATAAAAAGTATGATCTGCACTTGTGCATGCAGATGATAAAGTTTTTGCTTTGCCAATGAGATAGCTCCCAGCACCAAAAAAGGCAAAAGTGCCACGATCACTGTGACCATATCCATAAAGAGCGGTGCTCTCGTACCCAAAAATCCTGCTTCAAACATCTCTTTAACCTTTTCAACACATCACTATTGATTTGATTTCTGTAAACTCTTCAATTGCCCACTTTGGCCCTTCTCTGCCGATACCAGAGCGTTTGCTTCCGCCATAGGGCTGGACATCAAAACGCAGCGTAGGGATATCGTTGATCACCACGCCACCACACTGGGCATCATCGATAAACTGCTGCGTACGATTGAGATCATTCGTAAAGATACTAAACTGCAACCCGTAGGGGGAGTCATTCATTTTGCCGATGGCAATCTCATAACTTGGCACACTGACCAAGCTTACGATCGGAGCAAAGACCTCTTCGCAGACGATCTTCATCTCATCGGTCACATCTGCTATGACTGTGGGAGGGAAGATACCCTCTCTCTCCTCTCCCCCTGCTACGACCCTTGCTCCCTCATTCTTGGCGCTTGCGATCCAGCTCTTTACACGGTGGAGTGACTCCTCGTTGATCATCGGGCCGATGAAGGTATCTTCTTCATACGGCGAACCTACCTTGAGCTTTCCCGTCTCCGCTGCCATCGCCTCGGAAAACGCTTCATAAACCTCTTCGTTCACATAGATGCGCTGCAAAGAGATGCACACCTGACCCGAATTGTAGAATGCACCGTAGGCACAGCGCTGAGCCGCATAGGCGATATCGGCACTGCTGTCGATATAGGTCGCTGCATTTCCTCCTAACTCAAGGCTGACCTTTTTGATCCCGGCCTGCTTAACAATAATGTTGCCTACGGGTACTGATCCAGTAAAGCTAAGCGCTCTTGGAATATCACTTTTTACGAGGGTCGAGCCCACCTCCACATCACCATACACAACAGAGAGTGCATCCTTGATCGCATACTCAGACTCAACAAACAGCTTTGCTAGCATATAGGCTGTCATTGGTGCCTCAGGTGTTGGTTTGAGCACGACAGCATTCCCTGCACCCAATGCCGGAGCGATCTTGTGTGCAACAAGGTTTAGGGGGAAATTGAAAGGGGTGATGCAAGCAACGACACCGACAGGTTCTCTACGAAAAAATGCCGTCGTCTTCTTTCCCGAAGGCATAAGGTCAGTCGGTAGGGTTTCTCCATGAAGATGTGCTAGTTCCATCGCAGTGATCTTGATCGTTTCGGCGCATCGATCTACCTCCACACGGGCAAATGCGATTGGTTTTGCTACCTCTTTGGCGATCATCATGGCAAATGCTTCACGACTTTCTTGAAGTTTTTTTGCCACATCTTCGAGCCACAGGATGCGCCTAGAAAGTGGAGTTTTTTTCATCTCTTTGGCTGCATCCTGTGCGATTTTAAGTGCTCTGAGCGCATCTTCGGCATCGCACCGGGGTGCTAGGCTCACCACACTGTTATCAAATGGACTTCTACGCTCCTCTATCTGCGCTTTCGTTTCTTCGGTTGACCCGAAATATATTTTTGCTTCCGCCACCTTTTTTTTACGCTCAAACCATCCAAACATCTTTACGCCCTTTATGGCTTCTAAGAAGCACAAGTCAATTTGCTCAATTATAACCAAAGAGTGGTAAATCTAGGGTATGAACCCTCCTTACAACTAACCCATTTTTAACGGAAGTTTCGATATGATCACTGTGAAATTTAACGACAGAGATGAAAGAATGAACAAATCAAAATATATCTGGATGGATGGTGAACTGACGCCCTGGGATGATGCGAAAGTACACGTCCTTACACATACGCTGCACTATGGAAACGGTGCGATCGAAGGCACCAAAGCCTATAAAACAGTGGACGGAAGATGTGCGATTTTTAAACTCAAAGAGCATACACAAAGATTGATCCACTCTGCGAAGATGACACTGATCCAAGTCCCTTATACATTAGAGGAACTAAGCAAGGCACAAGTAAAGCTGCTTCAGGAGAACGAACTCTTTGACGGTGCCTACATCAGACCGCTTGTTTACCTCGGATACGGCGTGATGGGACTCTACCATAAAGAGGCGCCAGTAAAGGTATCGATCTCTGCGTGGGAGTGGGGAGCATACCTCGGTGAAGAGGGATTAGAAAAAGGTGTCCGTGTCAAGATCTCCTCTTTTAACAGAACAGGGAACACCTCAGGCATGGGCAAAGCAAAAGCCGTCGCTAACTATCTCAACAGCCAGATGGCTAAGTTTGAAGCGGTGGAATCGGGATATGATGAAGCGCTCCTCAGAGATGACCAGGGGTATATCGCCGAAGCTTCGGGAGCATGTTTTTTTATGGTTCGAGATGGTGTGCTCATCTCGCCTCCAAACGACAACTCACTAGAGTCGATCACCCAGATGACTGTCATAGACCTCGCAAAAGAGATGGGGATCGAAGTGGTAAGACGTCGCATCACCCGTGAGGAGATCTATATCGCAGACGAGGCGTTCTTTACAGGTACAGCAGCCGAAGTCACCCCGATCCGTGAAGTCGATGCCCGCATCGTCGGAAAAGGCAGCAGAGGCCCGATCACTGAAAAACTACAATCTGCATATTTTGATGTCGTAACAGGAAAAAACCCAGACTACATCCATCATCTCACCTATATTAACTAACAAACCATTCTACCCTCAACCTCTTTTAAGGGGGTTTAGGGTTATATACCCTATGATTAGTATCAACAACACAAAAAGGAAGATTAACCTATGCCAGCAGATATGAACGACTATTTTAAAAAGAAAAAACCCAATCTCAACATGAATAAACCTGACAACACAGGCAGTAGAGGTGGCAGCAGTAGAGGCAGTGGTGGCAATCCGCTAGACGGTCTTGGAAAAGGAGCACCCTTTATCCTGATCGCCATCGTGGTTGCCTTTGCACTCTTTGCCTTCAAGCCCTTTACGATCATCAACTCCGGTGAAGTGGGGATCAAGGTAAGAACAGGTAAGTTCGATGAGACCCCTTTGCAACCTGGGCTTCACTTCTATGTCCCTGTACTTCAGAAGATCATACCAGTCAACACCCGTATCAGGTTGATCACCTACTCTAACTCCAGAGGATCAGAAGTAGGAGACAACCTCACGCGTGGCCTCTCTTCAGAGAGTTTTGAAGGTGGATTAAAAAGAAATCCAGCAATCCAGGTGCTTGACAAACGCGGTTTGACAGTCAATATTGACCTGGCGGTCCTCTACTCACTCAAGGCTTCAACTGCACCGAAGACCATTGAAGAGTGGGGTGCAAGCTGGGAGGAGAAGATCGTCAACTCCAAAGTACGGGAAGTGGTACGTGATGTCGTCGGCCAATATACTGCTGAACAACTTCCTGAGATGAGAAACCAGATCGCTTCAGCGATCCAGACGAAACTCATCGAAAAGATCTCTGCACTCAAGGGAGAACCGGTACTTCTCTCTGCTGTAGAGCTTAGAAACATCGATCTCCCTCCTAAGATCAAAGAGCAGATCGAGCGTGTTCAGATCGCCAAACAGGAAGTAACGATCGCCGAGCAGCAAAAAGAGAAAGCGAAGCAGGAAGCACAGCGTCAAGCTGAGATCGCAAGAGGTCAGGCGGAGAAAAACCGTATCGAAGCACAAGGACAAGCAGATAAGATCCGTATCGAAGCAGAAGAGCAGGCAAAAGCAAACAGGCTGATCTCCGATTCACTCACACCGCAACTGATCGAGCTTGAACAGATCAAAACACAATCTGAGTTCAATAAAGCGCTGCAGGTCAACAAAGATGCACAGATCTTCCTGACACCCGGTGGGGCCGTACCGAATATCTGGGTAGATGCAAAAAGCAAAAAAGCACCTACGGTAGCTGGGCAGTAGCCCTCCTTCTGCCCGGTGATCTTACGGGTGCATGTCACTTTTCTTGTGTTCACCTTTCACTGCATCATGCACCCCATATAAAGCACCAAATCAAGAAAACGTTTTACTCTATAGTCCAAAAATCGGTTTTTTTCTAAAATATTTCTTCAATTGTTCTCCTCAATTTATCTATGACTTGCAGTTTAAAACCAAGTAGCTATAATGTCATGACATGAACACTATGGAGACCCATCATGCAGCTTGACTGGAAAAAAAATCCGCTTATCCCTGCAATCGCGCAGGATGCAAAGACCAACGAAGTTCTCATGCTTGCCTATATGAATGAAGAGGCGTACAACTTGACGCTAAAGACCGGATTCGCGCACTACTTCAGTAGGAGCAAACAGCGTATTTGGAAAAAAGGGGAAAGCTCAGGCCACACTCAGGAGATCAGAGATATATTGCTTGATTGTGATGCAGATACCCTCATCCTAAAGATCAAGCAAAACGGTGTAGCCTGCCATACCGGACGCAGAAGCTGTTTCTTCACTTCCGTAATACAAGATAAGATCATCCTGGAAAAAGAGGTGGACACCGATGTGATCTATGGCGTCGTTGATACCCTCTACCATACGATCCTCGAGCGAAAAAATGCAGAGGTTAGCCAAAAATCATGGACAAAAAAACTGCTGGAAGATAAAGCACTTATGCTGAGTAAAATCCGTGAAGAGGCAGACGAGGTATGTGTGGCGATCGATGAAGAGAGTGATGAACAGGTGATCTACGAGAGTGCCGATCTTCTCTACCATACCCTTGTCGGACTGGGCTACAGAGCAATCTCTCCAGACCGGGTAAAGCAAGAGCTCGCAAGACGTTTTGGCATGAGCGGGATCGAAGAGAAAGAGAGTAGAAAGAAGTAAAAACCCCTACAAAGCTCAACCTTACACTGCCAATAGGCGTCAGTAAGGCCCTTACCGGATGGATATGAATGCTTCGTATGGATTATCTTTTGGAGGTGCATTCCCACGTTATACGTGGGAACAAAAGGAGTGTAGGGATAAAATCAGGACTCTAAACTGCAGCATCCGGGACGCTCAGCATTGCCACCGGCAAAATAGTTTCCGTCAAAGCTGACCAGCGAATAGTTTCTGTCTGCTCCCAAAGACTTCTTGAGTCCTTCAATAGATAGGAAACCCAAAGTAGTTGCTCCGATTTTCTGTGCGATCTCCTCGACAGAGTACCTTGCCGAGATCAGTTCAGCTTGAGTGGGTGTATCGATACCGTATCGGCACGGATATTTGATCTCCGGCGCGGCGATGCGCATGTGTACCTCTTTTGCTCCGGCCTCCAGTAGCATTTTTACGATCTGTTTGGAAGTTGTACCACGCACGAGTGAATCATCGATGACTGCTATACGCTTCCCTTCGATCATATGTCTGATCGCAGAGAGTTTGAGTTTTACCTTAAGATTTCTGATCTCCTGAGTAGGCTCGATGAAAGTACGTCCCACATAGTGGTTTCGCACGATCCCCATCTCAAATGGTACACCAAGACCTTCGGCATATCCTCTGGCAGCTGCAACGCCGCTGTCGGGTACCGGTAGTACCAGATCTACCTCTGCGGGAGCCTCTTTGGCAAGTCTTCTCCCCATCTCAAGACGTATCTGGTAGACATTCTTCCCATCAATGATGGAGTCAGGTCTTGCAAAATAGATATATTCAAAAGCACAAGGGTGATAATCAGACTCAAAGAGCTTTTCTGAATAGGGTGCTTTTCCCTCTTCAAATATCACCATTTCACCCGGTTCTACATCACGGATGAACTCAGCACCAACCAGATCAAACGCACAGGTCTCCGATGCTACGATCCATCCGCCATCTGCAAGTCTTCCCAGACTCAACGGACGGATACCAAAACGATCACGGATCACAAACATCTTACTGCGACTCTGGATCGCCAGACAGTATGCCCCCTCAATCTTTGAGATCATATCTTTGATCCTGTCTACCAGTGAATCCTTCTGGCTTTTTGCGATCAGATGGACGATGTTCTCCGTATCCATCCCTGTTTGGAAGATCGCCCCCCTGTCGATCAGCTCGTTACGTACCTCATTCTTATTGACAAGGTTGCCGTTGTGCACTACAGAGATCTCTCCCAGCTTATAGCGTGCAAAGACCGGCTGTGCATCAAGTACAGAGTCATCGCCCGCCGTAGAGTAGCGATTGTGGCCGATCGCACAGCTGCCCGTAAGTACCTTGAATGCCTCATCATCGAAGACATCAGTCACCAAACCACGTGCTTTGATCAGATGGATCTTCTCCTCATCAGCACTTGAAATTCCTGTAGACTCCTGTCCTCTATGTTGCATCGCAAAGAGTGAGTAGTATGCTATCTTGGAGGCATTTTTTGAACCATATACTCCGACAATTGCACACATCTTTATATCCCCAAACAGTCATTGATCGAGTAAAGACCCGGTTTATCTTGCGTGATCAGCCATTTTGCAGCCCTGATCGCACCCTTGGAGAATGTCTCACGGCTTGTTGCTGTGTGGTTGAGCTCTAGGAACTCTCCATCATTGTAAAATCCGACCGTATGCCGACCTACGATATCTCCGCCACGCAGTGCCATCACAGCGATCTCATCTTTGCTCCGTGCACCGATCTGTCCGTCACGGCCACTGATACGTACATCGCTGAGCTCAAGCCCTCTGCCTTTTGCAGCGAACTCTCCTAGTGTCAATGCCGTACCTGAAGGCGAATCCACCTTGTGTCTGTGGTGTTGCTCAACAATCTCGATATCAAAATCTTTCAATGTTCTTGAGACCTGTTCTACTAGCTGCTTCAACAACGCAATCCCCGCCGACATGTTTGAAGAATAGAGCACCGGCATCTCTTTGGATGCTTCAAGCATTAGATTCTGCTGATGCTCGGTAAAGCCCGTCGTTGCGATCACCAACGGCGTAGGGTTTTTCAATGCCTCTTCACACAGCTCCTGTGTCGCTTCAGGCGCAGAGAAGTCAATCACCACATCACAGTTTTGAAGCAGTGTCTCCATACTGTTGGTCACCAGCACCCCGCTTGGAAGATCCCTTTTGAGCTCATCGAACACATGTACCGCTCCCAATGGAAGCTCTGTATCTTCTACCAATGCATCGATCAATAAGTTTCCTACTCTACCCGTACTACCTACGATTCCTACTTTTGCCATCTCAACTCTTCCTTATCCTTGTTCTTGAATATATGCAATGACCTGAAGCGCGGCAGTCGCCCCGTCACCGGCTGCAACCACCACCTGCTTGGGCGCCTCGATACGCATATCTCCTGCTGCATAAAGTCCTTTGACCGAAGTCCTCATGCTCAGATCCACCACTACCTGCCCCCAATCATTCATGTCACAGATAAATCCACCCTTCTCGTCTTGAAGTACACTGTTATTGACAGTGTGTCCAACAAAGACAAAAAGACCTGGTGTATCAAGCTGCGTGATGCTGCCTTCCTTATCTTTGATCTTGACCCCATTGACACCCATGGCATCACCGAGTACCTCTTCGATCACCGCATCGGTGATCAGATGGATGTTCTCTTTTCTTTTGACCCTCTCTACAGTCGAAGGTGCTGCCCTGAAGGTATCTCTACGATGCACCACATAAACCTCTGAACAGATAGTGGAGAGATAGTATGCCTCTTCAAGCGCCGTATCGCCTCCCCCTAGCACAGTCACAGGTTTATCTTTGTAAAAAAATCCATCGCAGGTCGCACAAGTGCTCACACCGCGCCCGAAATACTCCTCTTCACCCTTGAAACCTGCTCTTTTTGGGGTGGAACCCGTACAGACGATCACGCTCTTCGCCTCAAAAATTTCCCCATTTTCCAGCTTCACAGCAAAGTGTTCTCCACTTTTACAGACACGGTCCACACGTTTCATCTCATGCTTCAATCCGAAGTGAAAACACTGCTCCTGCCAGGTATCCATAAAATCCATACCCGTCTTTGTGTGCTCGAAAAACCCCGGATAGTTCTCGATCTCAGAACTCTGCGTGATCTGTCCGCCGGGCATTCCAGACTCAAAGAGCACGACACTTTTCAATCCACCGCGCGTCGCATACAAACCTGCTGTCAATCCCGCAGGTCCGCCACCAATGATCGCACAATCCAACATTCTATATCCTTCTGAAAACGTAAAATCTTTAAACAAATATATGAAACCACACTCTTCATAGTATGACATACTTGGTTAAAATTTTTAGGAGATTTTATCTAAATGTTGATATAGATAAGGTTTATTCAGTGAGTCTGCGTCAAAGCAGACTCATGCTATGAGTGTCGATTATAGTTGTGCGTTGATCTTCTCAGCAAATGCATCTTTGCTTGCTGCGCCGACCATCTGGTCTACCACTTCACCGTTTTTAAAGAAAAGAATCGCAGGGATGGATCTGATACCATACTTCACTGCAAGCTCCTGCTCTTCGTCAGTATTGACTTTAGCGATGGTTGCTTTACCTTCAAACTCTGCAGCAAGCTCTTCAATGACAGGCGCGATCATTCTACAAGGTCCACACCATGGAGCCCAAAAGTCTACCATTGTGACGCCTTCTGCTACTGTCGCATCAAAATTTTCAGATGTCAATTCTACATATTTACCCATGTTTATTCCTTTTTGTGAGATTTAATGAAGTTATTATAGCCTAATTAATTAAATTATCAATATCGACGTCTTATATGCTTCATTATCCATTTTACTTTGACTTCGTAAATAGGACTATTTTATTCCTATTTAACTTATTCTTTTATAAATGGCAGAGGAATTTCCGGAAATTCTGAAGAACGGGTTCCCTCTATGACCTTGGTCCTTGCTCCCTTTACGGTATAGACAAAAGAGATCTTTGGTTCATCTGTCGCATTTTTATTGGCACGGTGAAGCAGCAGAGAATGGAAGATCATCACATCGCCTCGCTTCAGTGTAGTAGAGGTTTTTGTCTCTATCAACTCGATATTCTTCTTGATATCCTCCCTAAAATACTCCTTATCATCAAACTGGTCTGCCTCAAACTTCATACGATGCGAACCGGGGATGAACTCCAGCACACCATTCTCATTATACTCAGTATCCAATGCCAGCCAGATGCTTACTAAATTGTTGTCGCTGTAGCGCCAATAGCGCCTGTCCTGGTGCCATCTAGTCTGCGTACTACGGTGCGGCATCTTTGTCATGATGGAGTTGTGGTGCGCCGTGGTGATCACCACCTGGTCATCGAGTATCTGCTGCAGTACCGGACGTATCTTTTTGTTCTCCATCCACTCCTTAAAGAGGATGTCTCTTTGGTATACCTGCCTTAGCCTGCGTACCGTTCCCTCCTCGCCCAGCGCCCGGCTGGTATAATCAGCAACATTCGTACGGTACTCTTTGCTCTTGATATCATATCCGATCTCTGTCTCGATCGGTTCGATACGGTGTTTGAGGTGCATTTTGGCTACATCAAGGATCGCTTTACACTCTGCTGGATCAGCAAAATCCCTCAACACAATAAAACCGTCTTGTTGAAACTGTGCAAGTTGTGCTTCGGTAAGTTTCATCGTTTGCCTTTTTTATGCTCATTTGGACAGAAGCAAAGCTCCTGTCCACGCTGTTGTCCTCAGCGGACGGCTCGTACAACCTGTTGTACTTAGCGCTCATTTGGACAGAAGCAAAGCTCCTGTCCACGCTGTTGTCCTCAGCGGACGGCTCGTACAACCTGTTGTACTTAGCGCTCATTTGGACAGAAGCAAAGCTCCTGTCCACGCTGTTGTCCTCAGCGGACGGCTCGTACAACCTGTTGTACTTAGCGCTCATTTGGACAGAAGCAAAGCTCCTGTCCACGCTGTTGTCCTCAATTGATAATAATTATAGCAAAATTTTATAGCGTTATATTCTCTATCAACTCTACTTCACCGCTGCGTACCAGCAGTGCATCGATGCAAAAAGCCATATCGAGCTTTTTGCTCTTCATGTAATAGTGTGCAGAATTGATGACTTTGCTGAGTTTTGCAGGCGTGATGTTGTGAACAGGATCAAAATCGCTCTGCGCGCTTTTGACCTCTATAAAATGCAGCACACTCCCTTTTCTGGCAATGATATCGATCTCACCGAGCTTGCTCGCATAGTAGTTGCGCTCGACGATCGCAAACCCCTCGTGTTCTAGGAAGCGTGTTGCTTCCGTTTCGTTTTTATCGCCGATTCTTCTGCTTGTCTCCTGCACTATCTATCCTTCTGCTTTAGATACTCTATTATGGCATGAGATACAGTATCAAAAATAAAAGATGTCATATTGACATATTCTATCTTAGGATCTTTGCCTTCTTCTCCCAGAGTCTGTCATAGAGCTTAAGCATAGACAGGTAGTCTTGATGGAGCGTTGTATCGATCATCAGCGCCTCCAACGCCAGAACCTGCCTGGCTTTTTCGACATTTTGGGGAGTATAAAGCGCACCTAGCGCCTCTTCGAATGCTTCAAAGGAAAGCCCCGCTTTCTCCATCTGGATCAGCTCCGCAACGATATGCCCTAATGGGTGGGAACCCATCTCCAGGAGTATCAGTGCATGTTCTCTCTCACCGACTAGAAGATAGAGCTGTGCTTTGAGATCAGCCATCGCAAAATTGTGCTTGAAGATCACGCCGATATAGGCTTCGATACTGATCGACTCATCCAGAGGTTCGACCACATCAAGGATCTCTTCGGGATCATACTCCTCCCAATGGAGCACCATCTGCCTGATCTCTTTTCCTCTGTTTTTATTGTTATAGACAAGGTCTTCGACCGGATAAACCTCTGAAAAACCCGGGACGATAATCTGGCAGGAGTAAAACCCAAGATAGTCATACTCCCGCAGGTAGATCTCTTTGCCAATCCCTTCCAAAAGGCCTCTTAGGTAGCGCAGTTCATCGTCGGTTCCCTCCCCAGTGTATGCCCATGGCGTATACTCAAAGTCCTTCTCCTTACTCAAAAATCCAAATCCCATCTTTCCGCTCGAATCAATGTAGTGCGATTCAAGGTTGAAACTGCTAGATACCAGACTCATGTCAAAGGTCGGCTTCTCAAAGGCATCCAAATCGTCTAGTCCCCGTCCCTGCATCAGTTCGGTCATTGTCCGCTCAAGCGAGACTTCCAAGATCGGATGCGCGCCAAACGAGACGAACAACGAGGCATTTTTAGGGTTGATTAGCGAAATGGCCGTCACAGGGAACTGCCCGCCTAGCGATGCATCCAGCACCTCTATCCTGTAGCCAAGTTCCCGAAGCCTTTTGACATCGCCATACACCCTTTCAAAGTGCTCCAACACCTCATCGGGAAAAGAGGGGAGCGCATACCCTTTTTTGATGATCTCCAGCTTCGCATGACGCTCAAAGATCTCGCTCAGTGCCTGTACCTGCGCTTCCTGTGGCGTGTTACCTGTTGCAAGGCCGTTACTCACATAGAGGTTGTTGAGGATATTGAGCGGGAAATAGACCTTTTCACCGGTAGAATACTCCACAAAAGGAAGAGTGACGATCTTGGTATCGTGGTCGCTGTTGTAGTCTATCAAGTCCTCTCGCTGCACTTCGCCATAGGGATCATAAAAGGCATGCAACGCTTCATTGAGATACCCTCCGCCAAATTCAAAGGCAACCTCATCGGGATAGATTTTGCGCTCTGGAAGGTAAAAATCGCTGAAGAAGTTATTGGTCTGAAGGCGCTCGATATACTCTCCCAAAGCACTTGCCATTGAGGCAAGTGAATTGATCCCTTTCCCGTTGGAGTAGATATGCCGCGGTGCTTCAATGGAGGCTAAGTTAACCGAAAAACAGTGTTCAAGCGGGTGTTTCTCCTGTGAAAAACAGGGTTCACATCCTGCATCTTGAAGGACGGCTTTCATTGTTTTGATCGAAGCTTCCAGGGGGGCTGTTTTGGAGAGAGGGTTCATAGGGATTCTTTGGATTGGATTTTGTATGAAAAGTATAGCAAAATTCCTATGACTTTACTGTAGATCTCCCTCCTCCCCAGACAGAGGAAACAGCAGAGATCCACTGCATGTTTTTACCTAACCGCAGGCGATCTCGTCACCCACGGGGAGGATATCCACTTTGATTGACTTGAAGCATGCAGTAAGGATCAGTTCATCGCACGCATCACCAAAGAGTGTGTTGATACGGCTTTTTGCATGGTGAAAGGTACAAAAGAGTGTTTTAGGTCTCACTTTGTCTGTATACTTCACCGTCAGTACTTCGCTTTTGCCATATTCGCTTTTGAGGATGATTTTGTCGCCAAACTTCCCTTCATCCTCCACTGAAGCCAGCACGACATCCTCACTGTGCTTGCCATAGAGACTCTCGGTCTGCTTGGTTTGGGCAGCATTGTTGTAGTGCGCCAGCGTACGTCCTGTTGTCAGGTAAAAACCGTTCAGCGAGTCATTGAAGAAGCTTTTTTTGAGGATAGACTGCACCATCCCTCTGGGTTCATACTGCTTATAGACATACTTCCCAAGCCCGTCCTCTGTACGGAAGTCAAGCAGGTGCAGTACCGGTGTATCCTCATGGTAGATCGGCCACTGCATCCCGCGTTTTCTATGCCGCTTAAGCCGATAGTAGTCAGCCCCAGAGAAGCGTCTGGGTGCGGTCTCTCTCACCTCATTCCAGACATCTTCGCTTGTTTTGAAGTGGAAGTTCTCGCCATCTCCCAACTTCGCTGCCATCTGTGTCAGCACCTCCCAGTCATCAGGAAGATCACACTTCACCAACGGTTGAGATAGGTGCAATCTTCGCATCGCATTGACATAGACACCGGTCTTCTCATAGGCACTTTTTACTCCGATCACGATATCCGCACGCTGTGCGATATCTGTCATGAAAAGCTCCTGTACCATCAGAAACTCCAGCTCTTGGATCGCCCTATCAATCTTGTTAAGATTGGGGTGGATATGGGTAATATCCTCACCCATATTGAGCAGTGCTTTGATCTTGCCCTCCAGCATTGCATCCACCAGCTGCGGTGTCATCAATCCAATCTCTTTGGGAGCTTGATAATCAGGAGCAAAATAAGGCAAACATCCCATATCGCACGCACCCTGCACATTGTTCTGTCCGCGAAGTGGCATCAGCCCTGCCCCTGTTTTTCCTACATTTCCTGTCATGAGTGCAAGGTGGGTGATCGCCATCACCGCATAGGAGCCGTCCAGATGCTCCGTGATCCCGAGTCCCCAGAAGATCATCGACTTCTTCACTGCATATTCCCTGGCGATATTTGGGATCATCTTTGCCAAATATTCATACCCTTCGATATTTTTCATGAAAGAAGGGTTGGCATAGGGGTCACTCAGAATCTTCTCTTTAAACTCCTCAAACCCTTTGGTGCGATTTGCGATAAAACTTTCATCATAAAGCTCCTCATTGATAATCACATAGGCCATCATATTGAGTACCAAGAGGTTTGCCTCAAAAGGGATAATACAGTTGTGTTTGGCAAGTTTTGCCAGTTTCGTCTCGCGTACATCGATCACGGCAAGGTTGTTGTGCGTTCTTGCCATATCAACCATACGATTGGCAATGATCGGGTGGGCTTCCATCGTATTGGAACCGATGACGACCATAAATTCGGTCTCATAGATATCATTGTAAGGGTTGGTTGCTGCTCCCTCGCCAATCGTCGTTCTCATACCTTTGAGTGAGGGGGAGTGACAGACTCTCGCACAGTTATCTACATGTGGAGACTCCATCGTCTCTCGGCAGAACTTCTGGAAACTGTAGGCAGATTCACAAGAGGTTCTCGCCCCACCAATCGCACAGAAACTATTGCCCCCGAAGGTCTCTTTGACCTCCTGAAGTTTCTCTGCTGCGATACTGGTCGCCGTATCTAGATCACAAGTCATATACGCTGCATTGAACTCAGTGAGTTTTCCTGCATACTGCTTATATAGTGTTGGATTCTTATCTAAAAAGCTCTTCTTGATACGAGGCTCTCTGATACGATTTTTGGAATCAACAAAGTCATACCCGTACTTCCCCTTGATACACAACTTGCCCTGTGATACCACACCATCTTTTTGTGCATAGATCCGCGTGATCTTGTTGTGCTCTACCTCTGCGGTGATGTCACATCCCACCCCACAGTAAGTACATACGCTCTCGATCGCCTGCGTTTCTCTGTCATATTTTTTAGTCATGGCACTGCCTTTTTTTCTGCTGATTTGTAGAGAAGCGCATATTTGCAAAACACATTTGCCCACACATGTACACCTCTGGACTTGCATGACAAGTCACACGCTAAAATGATTTGGCTTCTTCTTATCGCATACCTGATTTTTAATCAGAGTATTTTTATCTTATTTATACTTAAGGTAAAGTATCGTACACTTCATGTCAGAAAAATATTATATCAAAAGGATAAAAAATGTTTACAATAAACGTCGAAAAAGAGTGCGGATGTTTCAAAAAAAGCGCATTTGAAAATAACATGCATTTTGAAACCAAAGAGGATGCATTAATGCAGGCAAGATTGATGGAGAACCATATGAACCAGAAGTTCTGCCAAAAACACCTCTTTACGGCCGTAGAGGATGGTGACAACTTCAAAATCACAGTAGATATGAAACCACAAACGCATTCACACAACGGTGGATGCTGCGGCGGCGGACACTGTAGTTAATCGGCAAGCCAATTCACTCAGTGGTAGGGAGTAAAGAGAGGATCTTTCAATGCAAAGCTGAAGGCTTTTGCATGCTACGTCCGTATCTAGCTCTACTTGTTTTCTGTTCGAAGTAGATTTGATGTACCACATCAACCAAGAAAACACATGAACCTACAAAAGATTTAAAGGCCCCAGAAAGATAAAATTTACATCAGAGTACCCCTAAAAACTCTCGTTACCTTTAGAGGGAGTCAAAAAAGAGGAGATGGTG
>Ga0209614_1000200_pt1 | contig 55137 bp, 45 predicted proteins | sample BlaSprsedimmetaG_FD_185484 | JGI IMG/M metagenome (GOLD analysis project Ga0209614, IMG submission 185484) | Hot spring sediment bacterial and archeal communities from California, USA to study Microbial Dark Matter (Phase II) - Blank Spring... ...
CGTGTCACGCCGCCGCTCTCCACCGGGCTGTTGATAATGTTACTCGAAGAGCCGGTCAACGTCAACACGTGCTGGGCCAACGTCTGGATCGAGGTTTCCTCGCCGCTGCCGACGTTGATCGTGCGCCGGGCGACGTCGGGCGCGGTCGCTGCGGCGATGAGCGCGCGCACCACGTCATCGACGTAGACGAAGTCGCGCGTCTGCTCACCGCTCCCGAAGATCACCAGCGAGCCGCCGCCCAACGCCTGGTACAGAAATCGCGGGACCACCGGCGAGTGCGAAGGCAACAGCGGTTGTCCCGGCCCGTAGGCATTGAAAATCCGCAAAGCCACAGTCGTCGTCCCCCAGAGCGCGCCAATCGTGTGGACGTAGTATTCCGCCGCGAGTTTGCTCACCGCATAAGGGGATTGCGGGTTGGGCGTGGTCGTTTCGGACACCGGCTGCTCCACCTGCGCCCCGTAGACCGCGCCCGACGAGGTGAACACCAGGCGCGGCACGCCTACGTCGCGCATCGCCTCCAACAAAGCGACGGTGCCGCCGACGTTCACGTCATTGTACTCGCGGGGATAAAGAATCGACTCCGCCACCAACACGCGCGCGGCGAGGTGATAGACGCACTGCACGCCCTGCAAAAGCGTCCAGAGTTTTGGCCGGTTGGTGATTTCTCCACGATGGAAGAACACCTTTGCGTCCAAACGGGTTTGATCTCCGGCGCTGAGATCGTCCAATACCAACACTTCGTGGCCCTGGCGCGCTAGACCATTCGCCAGCGCGCTGCCCAGAAAACCAGCCCCACCCGTCACCAAAATTCGCACAAGGTCCTCCTTGATGAGTCAGATAGTCGTTAGTCGGATAGTCGTTGGTCGTGTAACTTCGTGAAGATTCGGCAAATGCAGACATTCGTGGGAAGAAGTTGCACTCAGGTATAACGGATGCGCGCCCAGTAATAGCGATGAGCTATTGCCACTGCGCGCGGGCGCAGGAAAACGTATAGGCGATAGAGCCATGTCCGCGGCGTATAATCGTACGCACCCAGGTGCCGGACATAAGTCGCTCCAAAGCCTTCTTTGAAGCGATACACGCCCCACAGCGGATCGGTGACATCCGGCGTATCGGGTGCACCCCAGAGATCGTAGACAGTACAACCGGCCTCCTTCGCGCGGCGGATGATGTGCCATTGCAGCAAATGATTGGGCATAAATTCCCGCCCGGTATCATACGAGGCGCCGTACATATACCAGGCATACGTCCCCAAATGAAAGGCAATTGCCATCGCGAGTGGCGTGTGATCGACCTCAGCGATGAGCGCCCACGTCAATCCCGCACGCATGAAACGCTGCCACACATCCTGGTAGTAGGCTTCTTCACGGATCACAAAGCTGTCGCGCGCGGCAGTCTTCGCGTACATAGCACATAGCAACGGGACATCGTCCGGCGTGGCGTCGCGCACCGTCACCCCCTTACGCACGGCGAGGTGGATATTGTAGCGCCATTTGGGCTTCATCTGTTCCATCAATCGATGCAATGTAGGTTGCAAATCCAAAAGCATCGTGTTACGAAACTGAACTTGCTCGAAGGAAGCACGCCATCCGTGCTTCGTCAAAAGGGCGCTTGTTGTGGCCCCCACTTCGGTATCCGCACGCACGTCAGGGGCAATTTTCAGCAACAAAAGCCCACGCTGCCGCGCGTATTCCGCTAACTGCGTCAAAACAACTTCGGCCAAAGCATCATCTGTCCAATCCAGCAGCGGTCCTTTGGGGACGTAACCCAGGCATAAACGGCCGCGTTGCAGCAGCAAAACTTGCGCCGCCGCGACGATACGATCCTCCAGGCGCCAGAGAAAACGAAACGGGGCCCAGCCACGGCTCCCTTTCAGTTCTCCCCATAACCAGGATTGCAGAATATGGGCCTGGGGCAGCCTGCGTATAGCCGCATCCCAAACGTCAGCCTGAGTTATCGCTTCCATAGGTTCATATCCATTTTAACATGGGTTGCTGAAATTTTCTAACCTTTTCGCCTTGCCCATCTTTGATTTCCGGTTATCATGACGATGCGAAGTCGCCAGCAGGCGCCAGACTACAAAAGTCTCACGAGGCGCCTGGTTGAGCAAGTATCTGCTTTGAACACAAGGTCCGCGAGACCACAGTACGCGCTAAGACTTTTGTAGTCTTTGATCATCCAGGAGTTGTATGACCGAACGTGAATCGATAAAAGAGACCATCGCCCCACCGGAGAAAGCCTATCTGGTGGGTGTAGAGTGGAAGACGATCCCCGATGGCAGATACGCGCCGGAAGACTGGCCCGCCGAGGAATCGCTCAGCGAGCTGGAGCGGCTGGCGGATACCGCCGGCCTGGACGTACTCGGCCAGACGGTGCAAAAGCTGGAACGTCCCAATGCCGCCACCTTCATCGGTAAGGGCAAAGCCACCGAGATCGCCGCGACGGTGCAGGACTTGAACATCGACGTGGTCATTTTCGACAACGAGCTGACGCCCGGTCACCAACGCGAACTGGAAAAAATCTTCGGCAAGGAAGTGAAGGTGCTGGATCGCACCGGGCTGATCCTCGACATCTTCGCGCAGCACGCCCACACGCGCGAGGGCGCGCTCCAGGTGGAACTGGCGCAATACGAGTATCGCCTGCCCCGTCTGACGCAAACGTGGACGCAGCAGGCCCTCAGCCGGCAGGCCGGTGGGCGCGCGGGCGGTAGCACCGGCGGCGTTGGCGTGCGCGGCCCAGGCGAAACTAAACTGGAAATGGATCGCAATGTGATCCGCCGCCGCATCAGCCAGATCAAGCACGAGTTGGAAAACGTGCGCTCCCAGCGCGCTCGCTATCGCAGCCAACGCCGTCGCAGTGGGTTGCCGACCGTTTCGCTGGTCGGTTACACCAACGCGGGCAAATCCACGCTGCTCAATACCCTCAGCGGGGCCGACATCTACATCGCCGACCAACTCTTCGCCACCCTCGACCCTACCACACGGCGCGTCACGTTGCCGGGCGGGACGGTGGTACTGCTGACCGATACCGTCGGTTTTATCCAAAAGCTCCCCACCGGGCTGATCGCCGCTTTTCGCGCCACATTGGAAGAAGTCGTCGAGGCCGATCTGCTACTGCACGTCATCGACGCCAGCCATCCACAGGCCCTTGAGCAGGCCCGCGCCGTCTACGCCACGCTCAAAGAGATCGAGGCATGGGAGATCCCCATGATCAACGTGCTGAACAAGATCGACCGGTTCGCCGACCCCAGCGCGGCGTGCGAAGCGCTGTGCCATCTCGACGACAGCGTCGCCGTCTCCGCGTTGACCGGTCTGGGGCTGGATACATTGCTCAGCCACATCGAAGAAGTGCTGGAAGCCGAGATGGTGCGCGTCGACGTGGTCATCCCCTTCGATCGTGGCGAACTGGTGGGCATGTTCCACGAACGCGGCCTGATCGACACGGAAGAGTACCGCGAATCAGGCACGCGCATCGTCGGACGGCTGCCGGAGACACTGGCGCTGCAATTGGACGCCTTCCGCACCCCCCGTCGCACCAAACAGGCCGTCTTGTCAGCAGATTGAGCAGATTTATATATCCTTACTGATCCGGTCGTATTTTGCTAAACTTTTTACGCTTGTAAAACGCCGGAATAGCTTTAGACTCTATCCGAAAATTGTGCTGGTGAGCGTTTTGAGTGCGTCAACGGCGAATTCTCGGATAGGTTCTTAGTTTTTTATGTTCAGATCAGTAATCCATTTCATCCGTTAAATCCATTGAGGTAAACCGATTTGTCACATTGGCGTAAGCAGCAACGCAAAGAAACCTACTTCCAAAAGGCCAAGCAGGAAGGCTATCGCGCGCGGTCGGCGTATAAGTTACTGCAAATTCAGGAAAAATACCACATCATCCGCCGCGGCAACGTCGTGGTGGATTTGGGCGCAGCCCCCGGCTCGTGGTCGCAGGTGACGGTGAAATTGGTGGGCGACAGGGGCCGCGTGATCGCCCTGGATTTGCAGGAGATCGAGCCGATTCCCGGCGTCACGATTCTCCAAGGCGACATGACCGATCCGGCGGTGCAGGCACAGGTGATCGAACTGGCCGGCGGGCGGGCGCACGTGGTTCTCAGCGATGCCGCGCCCTCGACGACGGGCGTCAAACTGCGCGATCACGTGCTCTCGATGGAACTGGGCCACGCCGCGCTCGCCGTCGCCAAAAACCTGCTGATTCCCGGCGGGAAAATGGTCGTTAAAGTTTTCGAGGGCGAGGATTTTCCCGAACTGCTGCGCGCAGTCAAAATGGCCTTCCACCCGGTCAAAGTCCATACCCCTGCTGCTACCCGCAACGAAAGCTGGGAGTCGTTTATCGTCGCTCGCGGGTTCAAGGGCAACAAGTAGACGGTAGACGGTAGACGGTAGACGGTAGACGGTAAACGGGGGAAAACCATACCGTCGCCGGTTTTTGATTCATGATTCCTGATTCTTGATTCCTTTATGATTCCTGAAGAACTGCACCTCCGCAATTTCCTCTCGCACCGCGAGACCGACCTGGACTTGCGCGGCGTCCACCTCGCCAGCCTGGTCGGCGAGAACGGGGCGGGCAAATCCGCGCTGCTCGACGCGATCACCTGGGCCGTGTGGGGACGGTCGCGCGCGCCTTACGGGCGGGACGAAGACCTTGTCTATCACGGCGAGGATAACCTCGAAGTCGAGTTCGTCTTCCGTATGCCCTACCAGGGCGGCGACGAGCGTCGCTGCCGCATCCTGCGCCGCCGCGAGCGCCGGGGACGGCGCTCCACCAGTTCGGTTTTGGATTTCCAGGTGGAAGGCGACGAGGGTTGGCGCAACTTCACCGACGACAGCATCCGCGAAACGCAAAGCCGCATCATCGCCCAACTGGGGTTGGATTACGATACCTTCGTCAACTCCGCCTACCTGCGCCAGGGCCACGCCGACGAGTTCACCGTCCAATCCCCTACCGACCGCAAGCGCGTGCTTAGCGCCATCCTGGGATTGGATCGCTGGAACGCATACCAAGATCGCGTCAAGAAGCGCCTCTCCGGCGCGCAGGGACGCATCCAGGAAATGGATCGCCGCCTGGGCGAAACGGAGCAGGAATTGGCCCGCCGCGCCGAATACGAGAATCTGCTCGCCGAGGCCGAAACGCAGGTTCACACCGCCGAGGCGCGCCTGGCCGAAATCCAGACGCAGGTGGACGAAATCAACCGCGTGCAGGAACAGGCCCTCGGCCTGCGCCGCCAGATCGCAGACCTGGACGAACGTCATCAACAGGAAAAAATCCGGCTCGCGCAACTGGAGCAGGAAGAGGAAACGCATCAGGGCCAGCAGGCGTACTACGCGAGCATGGTGGAGCAGGCTGCCGCCATCGAAGCGAACTATCAGGCGCTCCACGCCGCCATCGCCGAAGAGCGCGCCTGGGGCGAGAAGCTCGGCCAGGCGGCCCGCCTGCAAAGCGAGAAAAGCGCACGCGAGCAGGCCATCGCTGCCGAACGCGAGACGCTCAACAAGCACCTGCGCGCGGCGGAACAGGAGATCGAGCGCATCGAGCGCGCCATTGCCGCGAATCGCGCCGCGATGGAGCGCACGCTCAGCGACCTGCGCGGGCAAATCGCCCTGCTGCACGAACGCACCGTCGATCCGGCGCTGCAAGCCGAACTTGACGCCGCCCGCGCCGAACTGGCGCAACTGGACGCCCTCGCCGAAGAGCAGGCGCTGACCCGCGAAACTCTGCAAACCGACGAAGTCGAACGCAGCCGCCTCATCGAGCGCAACCGCCAGCTCCGCGAGTCGATGAACGAGGCCAAGACCCGCATCGAAACCCTGGCCGAGGCCGAGGCCGCGTGCCCGCTGTGCCGCCAGCCCCTCACGCCCGAACATCAGGAGCGCCTGCTCGACGAAATCCAGGCCGAAGGCGAGACTATGGGCGACGAGTTCCGCGCCAACGATGCGCGCATCCAAACGCTCAAGGATGAGAAGGCAGCCCTGCAACCGCGCCTGCAAGAGCAGGAACGGCTGCTCCGCGCGCGTCCCCGGCAAGAGCAAGCCCTCGCCCGGCTGCAACAGCAGCTCGAACAGAGCGACGTCGCCCGCGAGCGCATCGTCGTGGTGCAGGCGCAGGCCGCCGAGGTGGAAGGCCAACTCGCCGCCGAAGCCTACGCTGACGCGGAGCGTCCCGCGCTGGAACAAGCCCAGGCCGACGCGCGCGCCCTCCAGATGCGCATCGAACAGGACGACTACGCCGCCGATGCGCGCGCCGAACTGGCCCGCATCCACGCCGAACTGGCTGAACTCGGCTACGACGCCGAGGCTCACCAGGAGGTCAAAAAGCGCGTCCAGGCCCTCGCCCACGCCGAAGACGACTACCGCGAGTTGGAAAAAGCGCGCGTCAGCATCGAGAAGGAAGCGGAAACGCTCAAACGGCTCGCGTTGGAAATCGAAGCGCAGCACGGGCGCAGCGCGGCACTGGAAACAGAACGCGCCGCGCAGGAAGCCGCCCTCGACGCGCTGCGCCCCACCCTGGCCGAAGCGCCGCGCCTGGCGCACCTGCTCAACGAAGCGCGCCAACAAGAGGCCGTCGCCCGGCAGAGCATCGGCGCGGCGCGGCAAAACCTCGCCGCATTGGAAACGTTGGAACACCGCCAGCAGGAGATGCGCGCCCAACGCGAGGAATTGGGCGCGCGCGTGGGCTTGCTCACCGAACTACGCGACGCTTTTAGCGTCAATGGCATCCCAGCGATGATCATCGAGCACACCCTGCCGGAGCTGGAACGCGAGGCCAACCACATCCTCCAAAACCTCACCGCCGGGCGGATGCACGTCCGCTTCGAGACACAGCGCGAGACCAAGACGGGCAACCTGCGCGAAACGCTGGACATCATCATCAGCGATGAGAAGGGCACGCGCCCCTACGAAAACTTCTCCGGTGGAGAACAATTCCGCGTCAACTTCGCCATCCGCGTGGCACTCTCACGGATGCTGGCGCAGCGCGCGGGAGTACGCCTGCGCTCCCTTTTCGTGGACGAGGGCTTCGGCTCACTGGACGCCGAAGGCCGACAGCGGCTCGTGGAGGCGGTTAAAGCCGTGCAGCACGAATTCGACCTCGTCCTCGTCATCACCCACATCGATGAACTGCGCGAGGCGTTCCCCACGCAGATTCAGGTGACGAAGGGCGATGGCGGATCCATCGTTGAGGTCGTGTAACACAGGTCGAGCAGTCGTCATCGAGCTTTCGCCGTCCTGGGAACGGGTTCGGCCACCAGGGCCATTCGCAGCGGTCAAGTGATCACCGTGAACGGCAGTGCAGGTGTGGTCACTTTCCCGTAAATCCGCCGCATCCGCTGACCACGGGACAAAACGAATACACGAATGGGGCGCACGCTCCATTCGTGTATTCGCTATCAGCCTAACGGAGAAGTTGAGCCGCGGAATATATTATCCGCACTTTATTGTGTTCTGCTCGTAAACTTCCCCTCCTCCAGATAGTATAGGATGGCATCTCTTCCCTCACATCGCCATGTAGAGGCAGTGGCATGTACGAGTATGCCTTCTTCTGTGATTTCCCAGTTGTGCCATTCTGGTCCACACCAGTCGCTCAGTCTGATCTTTAATACGATTTCGAGACGACTATCTTCCCATCGCCAAATCCAGATATGCTCTGCGGAGTGATCTGCGCCGAAGAATATCCCCGTAAGCAGGACATAAAATTGCTCTTCGCTGTCGGCAATAGTGAGAGGACGTATCATTGGTTCACCCGTCATCGGGGCGAACAATGAATAATCACCATCGCCACCCGGCCATACGAGAGTTCCATGCCATATTCGAGTGCTCTCTCCTAGATTATAAACAGCGTAAAAATTGCCTGTCGGATTGAATGCTCTCGCAGCAAGGACTAATTCGCTTGAGCTGTCATTATCTAACTCGACAAGTTGAACTCTTGCCGAATAACGATTGTGTTCTTGTCAGTCAGAAGGAAGTAGATATGGAGGATAGATCATAGTTGCTAATTCTACCATATCAGCCAAGAATTCTGTCTGCTCTGATAGGGGAGTGTCGAAGTCCATACAATTATTGAGAAAAACTTCGCCAGCTTCGATAGCCTGTGGTATGATTGTGGATAGTATTGCTTCCCATTCTGCGCTGGTCAGTGATTCTGGTGGTAGCCACACCATACTATCCCAATCAATAGCATCGCGGAATGGCCGGTGGCATACAGCTACAGCAGTTGGGTCGGCGGGCGTTGGTTTTGAGTGCAGAACTTGCGCGGAGCATGCTGTCAAGAAAAATAAGCTGATGGCTAGATTTAGATTTAGGAATCTTTTCATCGTACTCCTATGAGCGGACACCGCCCAACGTGGGATTCCGCTCCCGCACAAGCGTTTTACACGCACAACTCCCCTTTGAACACCACCACCGCATCCCCCGTCAACTCCACCCGGTCGTTCTCCGCCAACCGCACGGCGATCTCGCCGCCGCGCACCGACGCCTGGTAGGCCAGCATCCCCGTCTTGCCCAACTGCGCGGACCAGTACGGCGTGAGCAGCGTGTGCGCCGACCCGGTGTAATGCTAGGCCGTTTGTAATTGAGGTTGAAGCGTATTGGAGAAAGAAGCTCTGATGACTTTATCTATACTCTGTGGTAAATCAAGCAGCACAAAATAGTGAGCGGGGTAAAGATAATCCTCGCCGCTTTCATCAATAATCCGCACATCTCCGTCTGCAGCCGCATCCTCATCTGCCACAACCCGATAGAGCTTGTGCCGCTCTAAGGATGCCGGATATCCTTTATTGTCGATGCAAATAGCAAACATAGTTATAGACCTCTTGTCTTTCTACGTTAATCTACATAACGTTTACGCTTGATTTCTCTCTTGCCAATCCCATGCGCTTCATACCAATGCAGTTCTGCGCGTCGGATGCGTCCATTCGAGAGACGTACCATAGCAATGCCCTTGAGTTTACGCCACCGGCCAAGACCGTAGTTTTTCTTCAAACGCGCGAGGTCCCGAATCGTGTTGCCAATAGCAATGACCTCAATTTCAGTTATCTCGCCGATGATTTCAAAAAGCATGTAGACTGCTCCCGCATACAACTATGGCCTGGCGCTTCGAGTCGTTTCCCCCATTTTGCGCCATATCAATGCCTTTGTCAAGCGTCTTACACGCACAACTCCCCTTTGAACACCACCACTGAATCGCCCGTCAATTCCACCCGGCCATTTTTCGCCAGTCGCACGCCGATCTCGCCACCGCGCGCCGACGCCTGGTAGGCCAGCATCCCCGTCTTGCCCAACTGCGCGGACCAGTACGGCGTGAGCAGCGTGTGCGCCGACCCGGTGACGGGGTCCTCGTTGATGCCCACTTTCGGCGCGAAGAAGCGCGAGATGAAGTCGTAGGGTGGTTCGCCCGCAGCCGTCACCGCCACAGCGCGGTAGGCGTCCAGATCCTCAGATGCCAGCAGCGCCGGGAAATCTGGACGCAGGTCGCGCACCTGCTGCGCGTCGGCAAGCTCGATGAGCAGGGCGCGTGAGCGCGTGCCGTGAGCGGCGGCCAGCGCCGAGGTTACGCCGAGCGCCTTAAGCGCCCCGGCAGGTACCTGGCACGGGACCGGCGTGTTCACCGGGAAGTCGAGTGTAATGGTCTCGTACTCCGCCGATCCACCCGCGACGCGCCGGGCGACGAGGTCGCCGCTGAGCGTCTCGAAGGTCACAGCCGTCGCCCGCACGCGCACCGCGCCGAAAAGGACCGCCGCCGTCGCCAACGTCGCGTGCCCGCAGAGACGCACTTCCACTTTGGGCGTAAACCAACGCAGCGAGAAACGCGCTGTTTCCTGCCAGGGCGTATCCCCCACCGGCATCACGAACGCTGTCTCGGAGAGGTTCATCTCGGCGGCGATGGCCTGCATCAGCGTGTCATCGAGGGCGTGCGGCAGCAAACACACCGCCGCCGGATTGCCCTTGAAGGGTACACGGGTAAACGCATCGACTTGATAGAGTGGAATCGTGTTTTTCATTGTTATCATCTCCACAAACATCTCAAAATCATCTGTTATTTTAGTGCAGTTTGGAGGCGAAGTAAAGGCGGAAGCAGACTTCCGGCGGAAGCAGACTTCCGGCGGAAGCAGACTTCCGGCGGAAGCAGACTTCCGAGGGAATAGCGGGATTTCGTATTTTGCAGTACAATCAAGGAAACGATGATGATGGGAAGCGCAATGGCGGAAATACCAACAAAACTACCCGACCTTGAGATTCTGCCCCAGATATTTGCGGAATATCCGGGTATCCAGGCCGTGTACATATTTGGTTCACGCGCTGCGGGAACCGCGCGTGCGACCAGCGATCTGGACCTGGCGGTCGTCCCACGCGATCAGCAGGTTCGCCAGCGACGGCTAGATATTCTTGCCGATCTGGCGCGTCACGGTTTTTGTGACGTGGATCTGGTCTTCCTGGATACCGACGACATCACGTTACAGTACGAAGCCGTGCGCCAGAATCGCCTGATCTACCAAACGGCGGATTTCGACCGGGGGGCGCTGTACTCCAAAATTGTGCGCCAGTATTTCGATTTCCTGCCTTACCTGAACGTACAGCGCGAGGCATACAAAAGGAGGATTCTCGATGGTCAGCGTTGAAGTGATACGCAAACGCTTGAACAAACTCGATGAATACCTGGAAATCCTCTCCCAGTTACAGGGTTACAGTCTCGAAGCATTCGTCGCCAACCCTGAACGCTACGGCAGTGCAGAGCGTTTCCTGCAACTGGCAATTGAGGTCGTCACCGATCTAGGAAACCACATCATCGCAGACGAGGCACTCGGCGTCGTGAACTGGCACAGCGATATTCCCCGGCTCCTGGCCGAGCACGACTACATTTCAACCGAACTCCAAGAAACGTGGATCAAGATGATCGGCTTCCGTAACATTCTGGTTCACGCCTATCTGGACATTGATCGAGCTATCGTGTACGATGTACTGCACACCCGCCTGGATGACATCGCTGCCTTGCGGACCGTCTTCGCGCAGTTCCTCTAAAATTCACGTGGCTTACCGCGTGAGTAAAGCGACATTCTCGATGTGGTACGTCTGCGGGAACAAATCCACCGGCTGGACCCATTGCAGGGTATAGCCGTGCTTCACCAATCGCCGGGCGTCGCGCGCCAGCGTCGCCGGATCGCACGAGACGTAGACGATGCGTTTGGGTCCGTGCGCTGCCAGCGCATCCAGTGCCGCCAGTTCCAGGCCGGTGCGCGGCGGATCGACGACCGCCGCATCGAGCTTGTGCTCCACCGCCGGCAGCACGTCCTCCACCGTCCCTTGCAGGATCGTGACGTTATCGGCTCCTGCCAGATTGTGCCGCGCGTCCGCGACGGATGCCGGATGTGCTTCGATGCCCGTCACAGTACCGGCCTCCTCGCTCAGGAAGGCGGTGAACAACCCCACGCCGCAATAAGCATCCAGCACCTTCTGGTACCCGCGCGGTTCCAACGCTTCCAGCACCAGATCGACCAACTGCGCCGCCTGCGCGGAATTGACCTGGTAGAAGCTCGTCGCCGAGATGCGGAACTCGCGCCCCCCGACGCTCTCCATAATGTAATCCAGGCCGATGAGCGGCGCGATGGCGTCGTCGTGCCGTATCTGCACGACCGACAATGGAAAATCCACTTCCAGGGCAGGGGGTTCCTCTTCCTTCGCCTGCAACACCACCATCAGATCGTCGGTCGCGGTCCCGGCGCGCAGTTCCATCCACTCCAGCGCCGGATAAGCCATATCCAGCGATTGCCACAGGTTGCTCAGGAGTGGGTGCAGAATCAGGCAATCGTCGATGGGATAAACGTCGTGACTGCGTGCAGAGAGGAAACCAAGCCGCCCCTCGGCATCGGTGTGAAAGAGCGCGTGATTGCGATACTCCCACCCCGTTTCGTCGGCGATCGGCTCAAGGATCGGCGGTTCTTCGAATTTGCCGATGCGGCGGAACTGATCCATCACCACCAGTCCCTTGATGCGCACCTGCACCGCATAATCGATGTGCTGCCATTGGCAACCGCCGCAAGCGTCAGGGCCAAAATACGGGCACGGCGGCTCAACGCGGGTCGGGGATGGCTCCAACACTTCGAGCAGCCGCGCGTGGGCGTAGCGCCCGTGGTCGGCGACGATCTCGACCCGCACCCGTTCACCGGGAATAGCATAAGGGACGAAAATCGCGCGTCCTTCGTGGCGCCCGATGGCGTCGCCGCCGTGGGCCATCGCGTCCAACGTCAGTGTGATTGCATCAGGCATCGTAAACTCCTGGAGCGAAAGATTAGAGAGATAGAGATTAGAGATTTGATGCCTCGATTATACCAGCAGCCACGAAAGTTATAAAACGCCCATCTTGCCTCTTGCCTCTTGCCTCTTGCCTCTTGCCTCTTGCCTCTTGCATCCTGCCTCTTGCATCCTGCATCTTGCATCTTGCCCCCTGCTACATCTTGCTAAAAACGCTGTCTATGGTATACTCCCTATCACTACTGACCACTGGCCGAAACGAAATCGGAAAACGCTCGGTTGGTTCTCTAAATTCAAGGAGTATATTGGCGTGTTAGAAAAAGAAGAAAAGCAGGAGATTATCAAGGAATATGCCCTGTCGGCAGATGATACCGGTTCACCGGAAGTGCAGATCGCGTTGCTCACGCACCGCATCAGCGACTTGACCGGCCATTTGCGGGTCCACAAACACGACGAAAGTTCGCGGTACGGGCTGCTGAAGATGGTGGGACAACGTCGTCGCCAACTGGCCTATCTGCAAAAAGTGGATCTTGAGCGCTACCGGAATCTCATCCAACGTCTTGGTCTGCGCAAATAAAGTCCTGGTTCACGGTTCGAACATGCCAAACGAGTAGATGTGGAAACTGCGAGAGGCAGTTTCAGTCTACTCGTTTAGCTATACCATAAAGTGTGTATCGTCCTTGCGCAGAAGCGAAAAGCTCTGGGCAAGGTTAAGCAAAATTCAATATAATAGATCCGGCTCGACCGCTTGACCGCGTGTGAAAGGTGGGAATTGGGGTTTGGGGTGCAACGCCGCGTAGCGGTGTACAACAGCCCCCAGTTTCTAACCTCCGACGCCCGGTTAGTGGATGAGGCGGAGTCACAACAACAGGAGGAAAACTGTGTTAGAAGAACGTACATTTTCAACGAAGCTGGGTGACCATACGATCACCCTATCCACCGGCAAGATCGCGCAGCTCGCGGGCGGCTCGGTCGTCGTCCAGAGCGGCGATACGGTGTTGCTGGCCACGGCCACAATGTCCCACACACCGCGTGAGGGCATCGACTTTTTCCCGCTCACGTGCGATTTCGAGGAGCGGCTCTACGCCGTTGGGCGCATCCCCGGCTCCTTCTTCCGCCGCGAAGGACGGCCCTCCGAACAGGGCATCCTGACCAGCCGTCTGATCGACCGGCCCTTGCGCCCGCTTTTCCCCAAAGACCTGCATAACGACGTGCAAGTCATCGTCACCCCCCTATCACAGGGCGAGGAGAACTATGCTGACACCCTCAGTATCATCGCCGCCTCTGCGGCCTTGATGATCTCCGATATCCCCTTCGACGGACCGGTGGCCGGCGTGCGCATCGGCTACCTCGACGGCGCGCTGGTGGTCAATCCCACCATCTCACAGATGCAGAACAGCGACCTGGACCTGCGTGTCGCCGGCAGCGCCGACGCCATCATCATGGTCGAGGCCGGGGCGAATGAAGTCGAAGAAGCATTGATGGTCGAGGCGCTACAGTTGGCGCATCAGTCGATGCAAGACGTCATCGCTGTCCAGAACGAGATGCACGCTGCGGTGGGCAAGCCCAAGCGGGACTATCCTTCCTTCAAACTGCCGGAGACCCTCAAAGACCGCGTTGCTGCGCTCGTTACCGAGGACTTCCGCAATCTTCTGAAGACCACGCTGCTGAAAGGTGAGCGCATCGAGGCCGTGGATGCCTTGCGCGATGGCGTCAAAACGCAATTAGCCGAAGAAGCTGAAGCCGAAGGCTGGACAACGCAACAAATCGGTGAAGCGTTTGAAGACGTGCTCAAAGCCGTCGTCCGCCGCCGTATTCTGGATGAAAACGTCCGCCCCGATGGGCGCGACCAGCACACCATCCGCCCCCTGGACGCCGAGGTGCATCTGGTGCCCAGACCGCACGGCAGCGGCCTGTTCACCCGTGGCGAGACGCAGGCCTTGAGTCTGTTAACGTTGGGGATGCCCAACGAAGAGCAGGAGATCGACGATCTCTTCCCCGAGGACACCAAGAGTTACATCCACCACTACAACTTCCCGCCCTTCTCCACTGGCGAGACGTGGCCACTGCGCGGGCCGCGCCGCCGCGAAATCGGCCACGGCGCACTCGCCGAGCGCGCGCTCGTGCCCGTGCTGCCGTCTAAAGAAGAATTCCCTTATACCATCCGCGTGGTCAGCGAAGTGATGGCCTCCAATGGCAGCACTTCTATGGCCTCCACCTGCGGTAGCACGCTGGCCCTGATGGATGCTGGTGTGCCCATCAAAGCTCCCGTCGGTGGTATCGCGATGGGCCTGGTAAGTGATGGCGAGCGTTATCGCGTCCTCACCGACATCCAGGGGATGGAAGATCACTTGGGCGATATGGACTTCAAAGTCACCGGAACGCGCCAGGGCATCACAGCCCTGCAGATGGATATCAAGATCAAGGGCGTCACCCGTGAAATTCTCACCGAGGCGCTGGCACAGGCCAAACAGGCACGCGAGCAGATCATCGACGTAATCGAAGCGACGATCCCGGCCCCACGCGAGGAACTCTCGACTTATGCGCCCAAGATGCTCAGCACCAGCATCGATCCTGAAAAGATCGGTGCGCTCATCGGCCCCGGTGGCAAGAACATCCGCGCAATCCAGGCAGAATACGGCGTCAAGGTCGACGTCGAAGAGGATGGCACGGTCTTTGTCGGCTCACCCGGTGGTGAGGGAGCCAAGAAGGCGTTGCAATACATCGACACGATGATGGAAACGCCGGAACCCGGAAAAATCTACACCGGCAAGGTCATGCGCGTCGCCGACTTCGGTGCCTTCGTAGAAATTCTGCCCGGCACCGATGGGATGGTACATATCTCCCAACTGTCCGATACGCGCATCGATCAGGTTACGGATGTTGTCAACGTGGGCGACGAAGTTATGGTGATGCTGACCGACGTCAGCCCGGACGGCAAACTCCGGCTATCGCGCCGGGCTGTGCTGGAAGGATGGACGTTAGAAGAGGCCCGGGAGCAGGATTCCCCGCGCTCCAATTCAAGCGCCCGCCATCGCGACGGCGGGCGGCGCAACAACGACCGCCGCCGCAACTAGCGTAGTTCTCAACCCGTGCCTGCTATGGGCAAATCCAAAGCAAGCGGCAATAACCGTGCACGGGATTTCATTCAAAATCCATAGACGAAAATGAGGTAAACACAATGGGTAACGAGCCGAAGGTCCAAACACTGGGTGAAACCGAGAATTACGTGGTCTGGGTCTCAAATGAGCCGGAAAGTGACGAAGAACTGTATCATATCGAATTGTTGAACGTCACACTGCACCTCTTCCCGGAAGAATGGGAAGAATTCACGGCGCTCATCATGCAGGCCGTTCGCTAAGCCTCAAGCAGTAGAAACTGCAAAAAACGTAGGCGCCAAACGCGCGGGGTCAATGACCTCGCGCGTTTTGTTGCGTAGTAGTTTTAGTAGTAGCGACTTCAGCTCTTTACATGACAAAACGACTGAAGTCGTTACTACGCTGGATTTTCCACTCAGTTTTGTGTTATAATGAAAGCGAGAGGGAAAACAGATCGTGAGCGTCGATCATTGGAGAACTGTGCGCAAATCTTCGCTTTATAATTGTGGGACAAATTTGAGGGTAAAATTATGGCCGATCCACTAGAGAGATTTACACCGGCAGCACAAGAGGTCCTGCGCTTTGCGCAAATCGAAGCGACGCGCATGCGCCACGCAACGATTGGGCCAGAACACATCCTGCTCGGTCTGCTGCTTGAAGGCGAAGGTATCGCCGGACGGGTACTGCGCGATATGGGACTGCGCGCCGTGCAGGCGCAACAAACGGTGGCGCGCCTATCAAGCGCTGCCCCGCTGACCACGTTGGAACCGGAGTTACGCCAATCCACCAAAACCCTGATCCAAATGGCGATTGACGAGTCGCAACGCCACCATAGCGCCGTCGTCGATACGCAACACCTTCTATTGGCGTTGCTCCAACAGCACGAAGGCGTTATCATCGCCGTGCTCACCCAGGCCGGACTTTCCGTCGAAGCCATACGCCGGCGCGTCGAACGGCTGACCCCAAGTCGCGCCGCCGAACCGGCCGGCCGCAAGCCCGCCTCACGGGGCAAGGAACGCACCCAGGACTCGGTGTTGGCCCACGTGGCGGTCGATCTGACCCGCCTGGCGGAGGAAGCCAAACTCGATCCCGTCATCGGGCGGCACGCGGAAATCGAGCGCGTCATTCAGATTCTCGCGCGCCGCACCAAGAACAACCCGGCGCTGATCGGCGAACCGGGCGTCGGCAAGACGGCTATCGTCGAGGGCCTGGCGCAGCGCATTATCTCCGGCGGCGTGCCCGGCCCAATCCTGGGCAAACGCCTGATGCAATTGGACGTCGGCGCATTGGTCGCCGGTACGATGTACCGGGGACAGTTCGAGGAACGGCTGAAGCGCGTCATCCACGAGCTGAAAAACGGCAACACCATCGTCTTTATCGACGAACTCCACATGCTGGTGGGCGCGGGATCGGCGGGGTCGTCGATGGACGCGGCAAACATCCTCAAACCGGCACTCGCGCGCGGCGAACTACAATGCATCGGCGCAACGACGCTCGATGAATATCGCAAGCACATCGAATCGGACCCGGCGCTGGAACGACGATTCCAGCCGGTTTTTGTAGACGAGCCAACGGTCGAACAGACCATCAGCATTTTGCGCGGCATCAAACACGCTTACGAACTGCATCACAATCTGCACATCAGCGACGCGGCCCTCGAAGCAGCAGCGCGGCTGTCGGCGCGCTACGTCCCGGATCGCTTCCTACCGGACAAAGCCATCGACGTGATGGACGAAGGCGCGTCGCGCGTCAAAATGTACAAGTCCCCCATATCCATCCAACTGCGAGAAGTATTCGAGCAATTGCAGGACCTGCGGTTGAAGCGCGCGCAGTTGGAGGCGCAGAAAAAACACCACACGCTAACCGAGTTGGAAGTCGAAGAGAAGGCGCTGGAAAACAAAATGGAAGAACTCCGGCACCTCCAGGGCATGCAAGATGATGGCTTGACGGTCAGTCCCGAGGACGTCGCCGAAATCATCGCGATGTGGACGGGCATCCCGATGAACCAAATCGCCGAAGCGGAGTCACGGCGATTATTGCAAATGGAGGTCGATCTGCGCCAACACATCGTCGGGCAAGATGAAGCCATCGACAAAATCGCTCAGGCAGTGCGACGCGCGCGTGCCGGGCTGAAGGATCCCCGGCGTCCCATCGGCTCCTTCATCTTCCTCGGCCCTACCGGCGTGGGTAAAACTGAGCTTGCCAAGGCACTGGCGACGTTTATGTTCGGCAGTGAGGACTCCCTGATCCAGCTCGATATGTCGGAATTTATGGAGCGCCACGCGGTCTCCCGCTTGGTGGGTGCGCCGCCCGGCTACATCGGCTACGACGAGGCCGGGCAGTTAACCGAAACGGTACGGCGGCGGCCTTATTCCATCGTCGTCTTCGATGAAATCGAAAAGGCGCATCCCGACGCTTTCAATATGCTGTTGCAAATTATGGAAGAGGGCGTGCTGAGTGACGCCAAAGGCCACAAGGTCGATTTCCGCAACACCATCATCATTATGACCTCGAACATCGGAGCAGACGAGATTATGCACCAGGGCAAGCTGGGGTTTACGCTGGAAACCCTGGAAACCGACGCCGAGCAAGCCTACAAGGATATGAGCCAGAAGCTCATGAACAAACTACGCAAGTTGTTCCGCCCGGAATTCCTCAACCGGGTGGACAGCGTGATCGTGTTCCACGCGCTGAACCACGACGACATCCGCGAGATCGTGATGCTGGAGATCGCCAAGCTGCGCGCGCGCATCCAGGATAACAACCTGGGTCTGGTGCTCAGCGAGACGGCGCAGGAATGGCTTGCTACCCACGGTTACGAGCCTGAGTATGGCGCGCGTCCTCTCAAACGTCTCATCCAGCAGGAAGTGGAGACCCCACTTTCCGACAGGTTGCTGAACGGCGAATACCAGCCCGGCGATACGATCCTGATAGATGCTGATGACGATGGTATCACCTTGCAACACGCAGAAGAGCCGGAGTTGATGATCGAGCTGTAGACGGTAGACAGTAGACGGTAAACGGGGCGAGTAAGTGATACTCGCCCCGTTTTCTTATCAATCTCCTGGTCGCGCTCAGGATCCACCATCCGGCGCATCGGAATCAGCGGCGCGTGGATGTGCGCGCAGGTAAATCTCCCGCGCACGCTTTTGGGTGACGTTGGCGTAAATCTGCGTCGTCGCCAGGTTTTCGTGGCCGAGAAGTTCCTGGACAACCCGCAGGTCGGCCCCGCCGTCGAGCATGTGCGTGGCGAACGTATGCCGCAGCAGGTGCGGCGTCACCGTCTGGTCGATGCCGGCAACGACGCCGGCCTGCCGCACGATCTCATCCACCGAGCGCGTGGACAGCCGCCCCCCAAAGCGATTGAGGAACAGTGCGTTTGTGGGCGTGCGATCTCTCAACTGCGCCGGACGTCCCACATCGATGTACGCCCGCAGCGCCGCCACTGCCGGACGACCGAGCAAGACCAGCCGCTCCTTATTCCCCTTACCGATGACACGCATTTCACCACTGCGCACATCGACATCGCGCAAATCTAAAGCGACAAGCTCAGAGACCCGCACGCCCGAAGCGTAAAGTGTTTCGAGGATGGCGCGGTCGCGCATCCCCTTAGGAGCTGTACTGTCAGGGACCGCCAACAACTGCTGCACTTCTTCGATGGTGAGATAACGAGGCAAACGACGCGGAACGCGTGGCGCGTAGATGCGGCGGAAGAGGTTCTGCTCCCACGCTTTGTGGCGCATAAGATAATCGCCAAAGGCGCGCAACTCGAAGACCCGCCGTGCGATGCTGGCCCGCGCGTACTCAGCTTCAGCCAATTCTTCCAGATAATCCCGCACCAGATCGCGCTGAAGCCCGGCAAGGGTGTTGATGCCATGCGCGGCGCTGTAGTCCAGGAACTGTCCGATGTCGGTGCGGTAGTTTTTGACGGTGTAGGGTGAGGCATTGTCGCGTTCCAACGCCTCGAGGTAACGCTCCAACCACGCGCGGATTGTGTCCATTTAGAGGATCAGCGAAGAGAAGAAGGAAAGAATGAGCGAATGGAAGAATGATTCGCTGACTCGCTCATTCGCTGATTCGTCGATTCGCTCATTCAGCCGGCCTTGAGTTTGTCGTAGATGCTCAGGATGTTGGCAATGTGCAGGCGGTGGCTGGCGATGCCCAGCGGCACCCGCTCTAGACCGCAATCCTCCAGAGGGATGTTCCAAATCTCTTTGCGGTCACGCCCTTGCCGGAGGGCGGTCTGTGCTTTCTCGTGAACACACTCCAAATAGTGGATGTAACGATCCATCACGACCTGGATTTCACCACGCAGGATGACCTCCCCATGACCTTGCACAATCGTGTCTGGAGCCAGCTTCTTGATATAATGCAATGTCTCAATCTGGCGCGCCCAGTCGCCATCCGCGATGATGGGAATCGCCATAACCGCATCCCCGGTTATGAGGATTTCTCCTTCTTCTATCAAGATGCCGATGTTATCTTCCGTGTGACCCGGCAGTGAAAACAGCCGGAACCGCTTGTTGCCTGCGCGCAATAGCAGTTCACCGGTATCAAAGGTGATGTTCGGAATACGCAGAGTGACCTCGTCAAACGTTGAATCGCTCTGCTGCGCCTCATCAAGTGACGCCTGGCCAACTTCTAGCAACTTTTTACGACACAACTCGTGCGCGACAACATCGATGGTGTGCGGAAAAGCAAATAACCCATAGACGTGATCCATGTGATGGTGGGTCAAAATTGCAGAGTGGAATTCGGGCCCAACCCGCAACTCGAGAAAACGCACGATTTGTTTGGCTTCCTCTGGAAAAGGAAGGCCATCAACAAGGACAGTCCCCTCCTGTGTCACCACCGCCACAGAGTTGACTAAAGCGTAACGATCACTGGTGAAGAGGTAGATCTCCTCAGAGACGCGTTCCCAATACATACGGCCCTCAATCCAAGATAATAAGCGGTGAAATAACACCGCACAAATTTTTGCCTCACAACGTCGTGGAGTGGAGAAGAAAAATAGTTTTGCCAAGTGATTGACACGACGCTGTGCGAAGCATAACACAAGCGAGGTGGAAAGTCAAGATTACTTTACATAACAATACCTCAATACCGACAACAAAAGACCACACTTATGAATAAGCGTGGTCTTTGTCGTAAATAAGTTCAGCCCCGCCGTGCCGTGGACCGCTGGTTTTGACCCTGCTCACGCAGGTGGGGTCCTGCCGAACGACTCAGCCTTGCCCGAAAGCTATCGCGTCGTCGCTCTTGGACAACAGACCCCTCTTTATCAAAATGTTGGCTCAAAACCCCGTATCGGTTTCACGCACACGGCAGGTGTAGCGGTATAATACCACAATTCAAGAAGATGGCAACCCCTTGAAAATAGTCTGGTAGCCTTTAGTCCAGTAGTCGGAGCCAAGTGCATGGGTTGAAGATCAACCACAGCTATTTCCAGTGCAGTCTCAAAAATCGGACAGCACCCGATGCAATAGACGCAACCAGTTCCCACTCATAATCGCGACGACGTCCGCATCCGCGTATCCACGCTCAGCCAACAGCGCAGCGAGCTTGCCCAAATCCGCGCTGGACTCCACCCCCTCTGGAACCGCTTCTCGCCCAAACCCGCCGTCGAAGTCAGAACCCAGGCCGGCAAAACGCACGTCACCCGTAATCTGGCAAATGTGATCGATCACCTCGACGAGGCGCGTGAGGGGCAAGCGTGCATCGCCGGGACGCCAATCTTCATCCAACATACGATTGAAAGGGATGACACCTATCACGCCGTCGCGGTCGGCTATCTGGCGGATCAGCACATCGGATAGCATGCGTGGACGGTTTACAAACGCGCGTGGGTTGGCATGTGTCGCGGCGACTAGTCCTGGATAACGATCCAGCGCCTCGTAGGCAGCATCCTCCCACAGATGGCTGAGATCGAGCAGCAGGTTGTGGTCGGCCATGGCTGCGAGCAATCGGCGCCCATCGTCGGTCAAAGGGCCAGGTGACGCATTACCGCCGGCGTAGCGTGTCCCCATCGACCAGGTCAACCCGACGCCCCGCAGGCCGCGTTCCACCCACCAATCCACCTCTCCCGGCGTCAGAATCGGCTCCGCGCCTTCCATCACGACAAAAATGCCCAGTTGTGGCTGCTCCGTATCCCAGGAAGCCAACACCGCCTCCATATCAGTCAATGTAGTTAGAAGGGTCACCCGCTCGTTTTCGTCGGACAGACGGCGATAGTAGTCGAGTTGAATTACAGCGTAGTGGTGCGCCTCTTGCGGCGTGTGGTAAGGTTGCGGCTCACGCGAGCCTTTGAAATCCGGCGCAACGAAGAGGCTGCCACCCACAATCGCTACACGGCCTTCAAGGAGCGCGGGCAATGTCGTCATGCAGGTACCAGTCGGACCGCCGGGCGATGGCGTTGCAGCTTCGAGATGGCGAATCTCCCCCACAGAGCGCAGCAGATCGCGTCCCAGCACGACGGCATTGTAGGCCAAATCTAAGTGCGCATCGACAAGAATAGGTTTCATAAGACCCTCCAGGACATAGTCTTGCAGTCATCAGTCAGGTAGTCAACGGCTTCGCTACAGCAATTCTGGTCATCACCCACAGCTACAGCTACAGCTCTCTGCGGCGTCAGCGTGCTCTGCGGTGAAATATGTGTAATCACCAGATCGATTGGCTTGCTTATATGCTCTACAGGAGTATACTCGCTTTCAGCAAAAATGGAGGGTGAAGCTATGGAGAATGATAAACGGCAATTTCTGGTTGTCATCGAAGGGCCAAATGAGGGTCAGGCTTATCCGTTACAGGATATCATCTGCACGATAGGTCGCACAGCCGATAACACAATCGTCATCAACAGCACACGCATTTCGCGCCACCACACCCAGATCCGGTTAACGGAAGGTACAGCGGGAACCGATGCTATCGTCGAGGATATGGGAAGCACAAACGGCACGTGGGTCAACCAGCGCCAACTCACCGGCCCACACCAGTTGCTGCCGGGTGACGTCATTACGCTGGCGGATTATATCACCTTCCGCTACGAGGTTGAAGACGCGTTATCTACAGAAAGACTCGCACCCGCGATGCCAGGCAGCGCTACCAAGATGATGGACGACAGTACGCCCTATCCTCCTCCGCCTCCACCACCCGGCTACGAAGAACCGTACCCCGCGTATTCAGAGACTCCCACTATGCCGCCGCAACAACCCTTCATCCAACTTGGTTCTGAATCAAAGAGGGTGTCCACATCACGCCCCACGCCTGTACCACAGCAAGCGTGGGCAGCACCTCCCGCTCCGCCGCCTGCCGCGCCTCCGGCCAAGCGTTCGAAATGGATTTACATCATTGTCGCCATCCTGCTCGTTCTGATTTGTGTCTGCCTGGGCGTGGCCATATATCTATGGTTCGCCCCGGTGACATTTTGGGAAAGCGTCTTCGAGTTGTTCAACATCCCCCTTCCGTAAGGACAGAAGACACAGCGCCCGACGCGATATCGCGCCGGGCGCTGGATTTTGTGCGGAACAACGTTTTTTCGCTACGATGAGGCGGGTTATAGCTTAACCAGCTTTAACGCCAGGTCTGCCGTGGTCAACGGCTTCACTTTATGCGCGACCTCCGCCAGACGCCCTTCCTCGTCGACGCCAAAGTGACTGCGGATGATGCCCTCGTACACTCTGCCGTACATCTTCTTTTCGCCCCACGCGCCATATGCCTCAGCGACCCGGTGATCGGGATCCGAGAGCAGAGCAAAGGGCAACGCGTATTTTTCGCGGAACTTCACCAGCGCCTCGGGCGCGTCGGGGCTGATGCCAATGACAACGGCATTCTCAGCCTCAATGTTCGGATAGACATCGCGCAATGCGCAAGCTTGCTTGGTGCAGCCCGGTGTATCTGCTTTGGGGTAAAAGTAGAGCACAACCTTGTGCCCACGATAGTCGGACAAAGACACCTTTTCACCTGTGTCGGACTGCAATGTAAAGTCTGGAGCTATTTCACCTAATGCGACCATAGTTTCACCTCCTGATCTTGTCTCGGATTTAGACTCTATCCGAATTTTACTATAACAATCTTCTAAAATCAAGGTGGATTGGGTAGCGAACCTTTTGTAATCTGTCGCCAAAGTGATACAATCGCGGTAATGATTCAGATACCTTTGCGAAGGTTGCGCGCGTGACTACAAAACGTGACTGTTTTGCCATCCGTGAACGTCTTTTACGCCAAAACCCGCGTAAGACCTTTGCCAGGATTAATGCGGAGGACATATGAACGAGCTGCTGAAAAAAGTCAGTGAATTTTTGGCCCACAACAAAGGACTACCGGTGCTCATCGGCATCGGGATGGTGTTGTTGAACTTTGTCTTCAACCTGCTCCCCCAATGGCCGATCATCACCTGGCTGGCGGGCACAGATCTTTTCCTGCATTTGGGTGTCGCTGTCGGACTGTTCGGCATTCTGCTCGGCGACGCACTTTAAAACGGGCGCTAAAATGTTTTTTTGTCGTCCGCATGGACTTGTGGTATAATAAAGTAGCGGGGATGATAGGTTTCGACGGGGAAGGCTGGTGGTGGGCTGCGAGTCGGGGAGGCTCCGTCTCCGTAAACCCAGGAGCAAACCTAAAAATGCCAACACTAAGGCAAACAACTGGGTTCCCACGATGGCGAATACCTGGGCTAGCGCCCCGGTCGCCGTCGCTGCGTAAGCAGAACGGACAACCCAAAACCTGATCGGGATACCGGTCACGCCTCTCCAGCGTTTCGCAGGCACGTTGGAGTTCGGTGACATACCGTCTGCGTGCTAACTTCCAGACGTCGATAAGGGAGTTCTAAGACACCTCGGCTAACCCGGATGCGGCGCGGTCGGCAGCGACCCTCCGGGCAAAAACGAAAGCGCCGACTACGCTCGTAGAAGCTCATCGTCGAATTCTTCGGACGCGGGTTCGATTCCCGCCATCTCCACACAAGGGCCGGCGGAGTCCGCCGGCCCTTTATCTTAAAGCTAAGACGCTGAAACCAGGATGTTGGAACCGAGAATAGTCCTTCTCACCGGCAATCGTCAAATCGGCAAAAGCACGGCTTGTGTCTCGCTGGTCGACAAGCTCCGCGAAACTGACTTGAGAGTCTCGGGGCTTATCACCCTACGCACCGGCCCAGATGACTTAGCCGTCCAAGAGCTAGACACTGGAGATACCTACCCGCTTACCCTCCCGCTCAACAGCGATACCGGCTTTCTTGTGGGCCACTTTCGCTTTTCCACAGACGCCCTCGCCCGCAGCAATCGGGCGCTGGATGCTTGTTTTCCAACACAGGTTTTTATCCTCGACGAAATTGGCCCAATGGAGCTGCTTTACGGGCAAGGGTGGAACCGAGCCATCACGCTGCTGCGTTACCGCAAGTATCGCATTGCCTTCATCGTCGTACGGCCAGAACTGCTGGTACCAGCAATGCGCCAGCTTCCCCTCACGTACTACACCGTCATCCACCTTACCACGGAGATTCGCGACAGCGTGCCCGCATCGCTGTTCACCATCGCCACGAATGCATGTTTAGCAGAAGAACACCCGGTGAGGGAGGAGCCATGAAACTCTGGCACATCGTAGGCCACGAGTGGGCCGCGCGACAGTTGCAAACCGCCGTCGAGCACGATGAAGTCCCGCACGCGCTGCTGATCAGTGGGCCCGACAACGTCGGCAAGACGACCCTGGCACGCCTGGTCGCAGGGGCACTGCTATGCAAAGGGCAGGCCGACGAACGCCCCTGTGGCACGTGCCTCGCATGCCGCAAGCTGGCTTCCGGCAATCACCCCGACTTTATGTTGGTGGAACCGGAAGAAGAGGGCAGCGCGTTGAAGATTGACCAGATCCGCGCCGTCGAGCGATTCCTGGCGCTAACGCCCAACGAAAGTCCGCGTAAAATCGCCCTCATCGGCGCGTTTGAACGCGCAACCATCGGAGCCGCCAACGCGCTGCTCAAAACACTGGAAGAGCCGCCGGCCTACGCGCATCTGATCCTCCTGGCGCAAGATGCGGATGTGCTGCTGCCCACCATCGTCTCACGCAGCCAGCAGATCGTCTTACGTCCTTTAGCCACCGACATCGTCGAACAGGCTTTGCGCGCGCAGTTTAACGTCCCCGCAGAACAGGCCGCGCACTTGGCACGGATTTCCGGCGGGCGTATGGGATGGGCTATCCGCGCGGCGACAGACGCTGCATATCACCAACGCATGGAGGATGCCCTGGCCCTATTGCTAGACCTGATACAGCAGGATTTGCCGGCACGATTCGATACAGCGCAGGCCCTTGCGCGTGATGCAAGCGTCAATGTCGGCGAGACACTGGAATATTGGCTGACCGGTTGGCGGGACGTCCTGCTTATCCAAACGGGAAATGCGCAACGCGCCATCCACCAACAGCACCACGCGGCGCTGGATCAGATCGCGCAACATATCACCCTGCCCACCACAATCAGCACTCTCAAAGCACTGGAAGGGTGCCAGGAAGCACTGCAAAGTAACGCCAACGCACAACTGTCGCTGGAAAATCTGCTGTTGAACTTGCCCGGCGGCTGATGAAGCACTGCCAGAGTAGTACACGGTCATCAGCGCGCATCAGAGATGCGGGGGATAAATTACAATGACCTTGCCAAAAAGCCGATGCCCCGCAAAGTTGCGGGGCATCGAATCACCTATGAATTGCCGAAGACGGCACAGCGGTTACTCCTTCTTGTAAACCATGTAGTAGTACACCGCGTACACAATCGCTGCCGCAACCGCAACCACCAACGTAACCGGCAAAGCCTTGGCAATCGCCTGCCATATCGTGCCGGAAAGCGGAGTCAACAAGAGGTAGAGATAGGCGGTCACAGCCGCAAAGACAATCATCACAGTCGCAAAAAGCCAATACGTCATCAACCGAAGTTTCTTCTGCTTTTCCTCTGCCATAACGCCTCCTTTGAGAATGAATGAAACTGAACAAATCTCCTAAACAGTGAACGCTGCGAGTCAAGCCACAAAACGGCCCGCCCGACGCACTGAATGAGCCTTAGCTTGAGGACTCCACCGCCAACCGCACAGCGGTCCGTTCCTTGCCCTCAATGAGAATTTCAGAAAAGGAGGGAACGCAATAGATGTAAATATCATCCAGCTCGAGATATCCGCGTGCAATCGCAATCGCTTTGACAGCCTGGTTGACGGCCCCGGCTCCAATCGCCTGGACATCCACCCGGCCTTGCTCACGGACAATTCCAGCAATAGCACCCGCCACCGATGTCGAACGAGAGGTTGCGGCGACTTTGACGATATTCACAGTACCCCCCTGAGGCATCAATGCAATGACCAGTGCAACCTCTCCGACACGTTAATTTAGCCCGTAAACAACTATGGCTGGACATTGCCGTAAATATTCGTAACATACTCCATTATAGTTATTTTCTTTTGAAATTGCAAGTGTGTTAAGCTCCCGATTTTTCTGGCACTTGCCCGCTCGGCCGGCGCGGCTATAATCGTCATCAATGCTTTGGAAAAGGATGGCCAATCGTTGACCGCACAGCCGTATCGTTATGCGATTGCGTATAAACCCTTTAATGTACTGTGCGCCAACAAAGACCGCTACGACCGCCCGGCTCTAGACAGTATGGGGATTCCGCGCACGCTGCACGCTGCCGGACGTCTGGACCTCGACAGCGAAGGCTTGTTGTTACTGACGGATGACGGGGCGCTGCTACACCGTGTCACACATCCGGACTTCAGTCATCCGAAGACCTATCTCGCGGCGGTGGTGGGACATCCTGACGCTGCCATCCTCCAACGGCTACGTGACGGTGTGGAGATCAAGGATGGTATCACCCGTCCAGCAGACGTGGAAGTGCTACCGGACGTTCCGGCGCTGCCGCCGTTTCCCAAACCGCTGGCCGCGTCCGCCAAAACGACGTGGCTGCGCATAGTGCTCTACGAGGGGAAAAAGCGGCAGATCAAGCGTATGCTGTCAGCAGTGACGCTGCCGATCATCCGGTTGGTGCGCGTCGCCATCGGTCCGTTGACCTTACCACCGGACCTGGAACCAGGGCAGTGGCGTGACCTGATTATTGCTGAACGGCAAGCGCTACTTGACTGGGTCTGGCTGCGTTCTGAAAAACCGTAACTATCCAACAGACGACTACCAGACTCCTTGGAGGAAATGTGAAACTTTCGATTATCATTCCGGTTTACAACGAGAGCGCCACCATCGAGGAAATCATCGAGCGCATCCAGGCCGTGGATTTGAACATCCGCATCTGGAGCGATCACGCCAATGAGACCGTCGTGGCTATGGAGCGTGAGCTGGTCATCGTGGATGATGGCTCCAATGATGGCACGCGCGATTATCTGCGTACTCTGGAAGGGCAATCCGGCTTCACCATCATTTTTCACAATGCGAACAAGGGGAAAGGCAGCGCGGTGTGGACAGCGCTGCAAGAGGCGACCGGCGACATTCACCTCATCCAGGACGCCGACCTGGAGTACGATCCCCGCGACTACCCCAATCTACTGCAGCCCATCCTGGAAAAACGCGCGCGGGTGGTGTATGGCTCGCGTTTTCGCGGCGGCCCCAGCAAAGCGATGTTCTTCTGGCATATGGTCGGCAATCGCTTTCTCACCTTTGTCACCAACATCCTCTACAATACCATCCTGACCGACATGGAGACGGGTTACAAAGTCTTCACGCGTGAGGTCTCCAATCAACTGCGCCTCAAAGCCAGGGGATGGGGCTTCGATCCCGAAATCACCGCCCAAATCTTGCTCGGCGGCAATCGCATTTACGAAGTCCCCATCGCGTACAGCGGGCGAGAGTTCAACGAGGGCAAAAAGATTTCCTGGAAGGACGGTTTCACGGTACTCTGGACGCTGCTGAAATATCGCATCACCGGTTATGCGGGCACGAGATAGAGAGTAGGTGTGATGTTCAAAATTCCAAAAATTAGCCGACCTATCCGCCACCTGCGGCGCTACCGGCACATTCTGACGGTGTTCACGCGCCACGGATTCGGGTTTGCGCTCTCACACCTGCCCACGGAGCCGTTGTGGCTGCGCGACCTGTACCCCTTTCCCATCCAGGAACCCGCTTCGCTGCCGGCGCACTTCCGCCAGGCGTTGGAGGAACTGGGGCCGGCGTTCGTCAAGCTCGGGCAGATGCTCAGCACCCGCCCCGACGTGCTGCCACCGGACTACATCACCGAACTGACCAAGCTGCAGGATAACGTGCCGCCCGCCCCCTGGACTGAGATACGCCAGGTCATCGAAGCCGAGCTAGGTCATCCACCGGAGGAAATCTTCGGCGAGATCGATCCCCACCCGTTGGCGGCAGCCTCCCTCGCGCAAGTTCACGCCGCCAAACTCACCACACGCCAGAAAGTCGTCATCAAAGTCCAACGCCCCAACATCCTCCCCACCATTCAAACTGATCTGGAAATTATTCACGACATCGCCCATTACGCCGAACAACACACCCCGCTAGGACGGGTCTACCGGCTGGTCGAAATCGTCGAGGATTTTTCCGACACGCTTCACAACGAGTTGAACTACCAGAGCGAAGGGCGCAACGCCGACCGCCTGCGCGAGAACTTTGCCGGAGAGGAATGCCTGCACATTCCCTGGGTCTACTGGGAATATACCACCCGGCGCGTACTGGTCTTGGAGTACATCGAAGGGATCAAAATCACCAACGTTGTCGCGCTAGACGAAGCCGGCTACGATCGCACGAAAATTGCGAACAACGCGGCGCGGATGATCATCAAGGAAGTTCTGGAAGACGGCTTTTTCCACGCCGACCCCCACCCCGGCAACCTGATCGTGATGGAGAACGAGGTCATCGGAGCGATGGACTTCGGAATGGTCGGCTATCTCAGCGACAGCGACCGCGCCACCCTGATCCGGCTGTACAACGTCGCGGTGCGTATGGATGCCAAAGGTGTCGCCGATGGGCTGATCCACATCGGGGCCGCGCCGCCGGATGTGGACCGTCGCGCTTTGAGCCAGGACATCGAGCGCCTGCTGCGGTATTACCAAGGGCTGGCCCTCAAAGATGTTCACGTCGACGAATTGATGGACGCGCTTATGTCACTCGCTTTTACCCATCGTCTTCACCTGCCCACCAATTTTTGGCAGTTGGGCAAAACGTTGGCAATGATGGAAGGCATCGGCTACAAATTAGCGCCGGATTTCGACATCTTTGCTTTCTCCGCTCCCTACGCCGCCAAACTGATGCTCAAATCAACGCTGCCCAACCGCCACTGGATCGATACGTTCGTGCGGCGTGGCATGGTCTGGAGTGACTTGCTAGAAGAACTCCCGCACATCGGTATGCTGTTGCTGCACCGGATCGAAAAACGAGAGCCGATCAAACTCTCGTTCGAACATAGCAACCTGGAACTACTCGACCGTATGGCGACACGGCTGTCGCTCAGCCTGATTGTCGCGGCGATGATCATTGGACTGGCAGGGCTGATCCCGGGGACGACCGACACCCCGTGGCTGGTGCGAGCGATCGTGATCCTGAGCTTCGTCGTCGCACTGGTGATGGGGGGAATCATTTTGGTGTCAATCGTGCGGAAGAAGTGAGCTGGCGCCAGACTACAAAAGTCTTGCGAGATATCGAGTTAAACAGGCATCTGCTATGAACGAGTTATCTGCACACCGTAGCACGTGCTGAGACTTTTGTAGTCGTAAATAAATAAACGTAGGTTTGCACAGAACGCTAAACTTCACTATAATGAGTGAAGGAGCCTCAGATTCACGTCCACCTAACAAGGAGGAGAAGGCGGCTATGTCAACACTCATTACGCAAGCCGGATTGACGTTACTGATCGAAGCCGGATTGGCCTGTGTCCTCGCGATTATACTCGGCTATCTTCTATGGAAATCTCACAATGCCGCTCTCACGCTAGGAACGACCACCCTGATATGCAACGTTTTCCTCCTCCTCGCGTTGGCCCTGGTCTTCGATCCCGCCCAACTGCAGTTCGACGGCCTCGATCTGCGTTTGACGAAATTCGCCGATAACGTTTCTGTTTATCGCGCCACCGTCTATCTGATCCTGGAAATCGCGGTGTGGACTACGGCACTGGCGAGCACGTTGGGCTATTTCTTCGATAAGGGCATGGGAGCGGGCATTTTAGCCATTGCCTTTACCCTCGCCGCGATGTTCTGCCTCGCCGGAAGCGCTATCCCGTACACCTTCTACGAAAATCCCAACGCAACGTGGGGCTTGATCCTCACCGTCGCGCTGGTGGGCACGGGGGGGGTCTGGATGTTTTCCAGTGCGATCTTGCGGGGCAAAGGCATCGCGTTCTTCACCCTCCTCTGGTTCGTCTTCGTCCTCACCTGTTGGATCGGCTACCAGGTCGCCGGGCGAGCCGGGCTGCTGCTGATTACCTTGCCCGCAAACTTCATCTTCTGGGGGCTGCTCTACTATTTCGCCATCCTCTCCCTGCCGATCCCGGATCATGCCCAAATCCCCACGCTGTACAATCTGTTGCCATTTGGCGAAACCGTAGAGCCGCCGGTATGGCGCAAGCTGTTCCCCTCCGGTGAAAACGATCCGCGCGTGCTCACCCTGCGCAGCGTCCTCACGTCGACGATGGGAACGAACTATCCCTTCTACGTGATCGACGACTGGAAAACCCGCGAGACGATGGACCAAGACCTTCCCGACCCGCGCGTTCCTGGCAACCCCTACAACCAATTCTTCGCCGGGCCGGGGATCGTCCTGAGCAATTGCGATCACCTCGCCGTGATCAGTGATGGCTTGAAGTTCAGGGTATGCCCACCCGGACTCAGCTTCACCAAAAAATTCGAGCAGTTGTATGCCGACGTCGATCTGCGACCGCAATTGCGAACCACGACTATCAAGGCGGAAACCAAGGATGGCATCGGGGTAAGCATCTTTACATTTATCCCGAATCGTGTGTGGGCCAATGGACGCAAGCCTGAACTAGGCGGCGCCTATCCCTTCGACGAAGAAGCCGTCATCAAGGCGGTGTATGGCCACGCCGTGATGGACCATAAATTCGAACGAGATCCGGATAACCAACTGGTGACGGAAGAGGTCAAGCGCCGGCCCTGGCCCGAACTGGTCCTCACCATGGGGCCACCGCTTCTAAAGGAAGTTGTCGCTAACTACACGTGTAACGAACTGCACATGATGGTTCCCGACCCCGACAAATCCAGGTACGGCATGCCACAGAAAGACCAACCTTTCGACGATGGCGAAGTCGATCTGCTGTATGGCGTCAATCTGCCACTGGAAGCCAAGTTGCAGCAGTTCCTGGCCCGCCATCGCGATGCAGACGATCTCAAGGCTCTGGCGTTTGACCTCGGCGCCGATTTCAGCGTCCTTGCGGGCGAGACCGAAAGCGAAGTGGCGCGCGCGCTGGTTCAAACCACAGCGAAGAGAAAAACCGTACTCACTTACCTGGCGCGGCAGGTGCAAGCGCGTTGGCCGAGTACCTACATCGCACAACTCTTTCCGAGACCGAGTCGCTACACACCACCGGTCAAAGTGGAAGTCGCGGTGACGTCAGAAGAAGACGGTCGCGTCAACTTCGACGCGCTCGAGGCCACCCTCGCCGCCCAATTCGACATCACCGCCTCAAAAATCGTCATCATCGGCGCGGTGGAACAGTCGCCACATCTGTTGTTCCTGGTGGGGGTTCCTGCGGAAGCTGCGAACGAACACACGTTATCGGAGATACATCCGCCGGATGATGTCACACTCCGGGCGCAGTGCGGCATTGTCTCACTCACCGCCTTCGACGATCTTCCCGACAAGGCACAAAAGGCCTGGCATTACGCGAGTTGCAGCGCGCCACCAACGCAAGATGGCGCGTTCATCCAGCCGGAGATCGCCTGGAAAGATGCACTGGAAGCTGCGCGTGACAGAAACCCGCGGATTGAAATCGCCAATAAGTTCCGCGAGCGTCTCAAAAACGAGATGCGCCCCCTGGGGATCGAGGTGATCGGTGGCGGCATCAGTGACATCAAAGCACCTGACGAAATCGTCGAACAGCGTATCAAGAACTGGCGGGTCGAGCGTGACCGCGATATTGAAATCGCCATTGCTGAGGCCAAAGCGCGCATCGCGCTGCGCGAGCAAGAGGTGTTTGCCGAAGCGCGTATAGAAACGCTCACCCGCCTGGTCCAAATCCTGCAAGAGGCCGAAGGCGGCGTGGACAAACAAATCCTGGCCGCCCAACTCTTCGAGGCTATGGGAATTCATCCACCCCCGGACGCCCAGGAACCAGACGGCGATCCCGCTGTTTTGTCACCGTATATGCTCAGCGTCTTAAGCACATTCGGCCATTAGCCACGGCGAGGTAACGACAATGTTCAACTTAGGAAGATTCTTACGCTATTACGGACGCGTCCTCATCGCCGTATTTGTGATCGCGATGCTCCTGTTCGTCGCCAGTCTGGTTGCGGTCTCCATTCACACAGTCCGTTACAACCAGCGCATCTCCCCAATCTGCCCCACCGGTCTCAATGGGGATAACCTTACCGGCGCCAGCGACCCAGACGGCATGGTCGTCGACGCCGTCGTTACCGGTAAACCCATTCAACCGGACATCCTGATCGATGCGCTCGACGGGCCGGACGAAATCGAAGCCGTGACGAATGTAGCCCTCACCGACATCGCGCCAGCGACAGCGATGGGCGCACCTCTTACCGCCAGGTTCTACGTGCTCGAGACGACCACAGCAGGAGCGCATTCAGTGACCATCACGTTCGCCAACAAAGACGTGCTCACGTTCCGCAACCGGGAAACCTCCATCCCACAAATCGCGCAATGCACCTTCAACGTGCGGGTGACGAAAATCCCTCAAATCGATGGCACATTCAGCACAGTCGCGACCCTTCACAACATCCAGCCATCGTACCTGGCGCCAGACATCGATACAATCGCCCGCCAGTTCATCCTCAACGTCGCCGGAGGGATGCTACCCGGCATCGTCGTTATCGTGGCAGCACTTCTGCTCTGTGCCAACCTGATCAACGCCTTTTTCGGTCTGGAAGGCGGCGGCGTGGAGTTTCTCATCCACCGCATGTTTGGGCGGCCCGGCTTCTCGCCCTATTTGATCGTAGGTGAGGGCAAGATCGTCATGGGCAGCGAAAGCGCCAAGCAGCGCGGCGGTCCGGCCGGCATCGTCCTGCGACAAGATAGCGCCATCGTTCTCGAATCGGGAGGTATACTTACCCGTGTCATTCGTGGCCCGGGATTCCCGCAGCTACAGCCCTTCGAGAAGATTTGGGACATCATCGACCTGCGTCCACAGCGGTGGCCGTTCGAAGTCAATGCCATCACCCGCGACGGCATTCCAATCACCTATGAAGTCGCCGTCAAATTCCAAGTCGGCCCCACCGACGACGACATTTTCAAAGCCGCGACGTGCAAGTGGATTCGCGACGCCTGGCGCACTGAACCAGACCGGCTGATGGATTGGACCAAGCGCGTGATCATCAGCGACACGGAAGGAACGATGCGCAACAAGATTCTGGCAAAGTACAACCTCGACGAACTGCTCGACGTACAGGTGCGGCAGCAAATTCGCCAGGATCTCTTCGAGATCCTCAAGGTTGGCGCAGCGCGAGATTTCGGCGTCGAGATTATGGAAGTCACACTGGAAGACGTCACGTTCCAGGGACAGGTGCTCGAGGAGTGGGCCAAGACGTGGAAGATGCAGCGCGATCTCGAGGTGGCCAAGATCGAGGCGGATGAGCGCGTGCAAGAAATCAAGTTGCTCGAACGCGCGCGCAGCCAGGTGCGCCAGGAAATGCTCGACAGCGCCGTCAAAACGCTCAACACGATGGCCAAGAAACGCCGAAGCGTTCCGGTTGATTACGTGCTACTGAGCTTCATCGACATGATCGAACACACGGCGGAGACCCAAAAGCTCTTCATCCCAGAAGACAGTTTAGCCAAGCTAGAAAAGCTCAAAACGGAACTCGGTGCGCACTGAGTGCGCCACTCAATTGAGTGGTGCCCGAAACTGCTTGTGGTACAGGCCGGCATACAGCCCGCCCTGCGCCAGCAGCGTGGTGTGATCGCCACGCTCCACAATCCGGCCCCGATCAATCACCAGGATCAAATCCGCCGCCAGGATCGTGCTCAGGCGGTGCGCGATGACGATGCTGGTGCGCTGCGCCATCACCCGGCCAAGCGCGTCCTGGATCAACGCCTCGGATTCGCTGTCCAGGCTGCTGGTCGCCTCGTCCAGTACCAGAATGCGCGGGTTCTTCAAGATCACCCGCGCCAGCGCGATGCGCTGCTTCTCGCCGCCGCTCAGGCGATAGCCGCGTTCCCCCACAATCGTGTCGTAGCCGTCTGGCAGCGCCGCGATGAAATTGTGGATGTTGGCGACCCGGCAGGCAGCCTCCAACTCCTCCTGGGTGGCGTCCAGACGCGCGTAGAGCAGGTTGGTGCGGATGGTATCGTGGAACAGGTACGTCTCCTGCGTGACCATACCGATGTGTGCGGAGAGCGATTCGAGCGTCAGGTCGCGCAAGTCGTGACCATCGATGCGGATGGTCCCCGCACTCGGATCGTACAGGCGCGGGATCAGGTAGGTGAGCGTCGTTTTGCCGGCACCGCTCGGCCCCACCAGCGCCACAAGCTGTCCCGGCGCCGCTCGGAAACTGACGTGATCCAGCGCCAGAGCACGCGCCTGGCTGCGCGCGACGCCACCCGCCGTATCTTCCGTGGGAGGCTGCGTTCCGGAAAGAACGGCTGTGACGTTATCCATTCTGCCATAACGCCGTACATTGCTAAGGAATTGCTCATCGCCCGTTTCGTATCTGAAAGAGACGTCCTCGAAGACGATCTCGCCCTGCACGTCCCGCAGCGTGACCGCATCCGGTTTCTCCGGGATATCGACCGGCAGATCGATGACCTCGAACACGCGCTCGAAGCTCACCATCGACGTCGCGAACGCCACCGGCGCGTTCGAAAGCCCCTGAAGCACGCTATAGAGACTCCTCAGGTACGAGCCAAAGGCCACAATCGTGCCCACGGTGAACGTGCCCCGGATGACGAAATATCCCCCAAGCCCGTAGACGAAGGCGGTCCCGAAGGCGCTGATCAGGCCGGTCGCCGCCGAGAAGACCGCCCCAATCAACGTGCGCTGCACGCCCAAATCGCGCACCTGCGCCGCGCGTTGCGCAAAACGGTCGACTTCCAAGTGGCGGCGACCAAACAGTTTGACCAGCAGCGCGCCGCCGATGTTGAGTGTCTCGCTCATCATCGCGTTCATACGCGCGTTGGCCTCCATCTGCTGGCGGGCCATATCGCGCAGGCGATGGCCCAACATGCGCGCTGCCAGGATAGACAGCGGCAGAACCGCCACGCTGATCAACGTCAGCCGCCATTCAAGCGTCAACATGACGGCGAGCACTGCCACACCCTGGACAACCTCGGTAATGATATTGACAATGGTGCTGCTGATGGCGTTCTGCGCCCCGATCACGTCGTTGTTCAAGCGGCTCATCAACTCGCCGGATTTGGTGTTGGTGAAGAAGCGCAGCGACATCCGCTGCAAGCTGGCGTACAACGCCACGCGCAGGTCATAAATCACGCCCCCGCCCACCAGCGCGCTGAGGCGTCGCTGAATCACGTTGATGGCGCCGTTCAAGACGGGGATGACCAACAGCACCGCCGCCAGCATGATCAAACGGTTGAAGTTTCCCGCCGGGATGGTGACGTCGATCATATCCCGCATAATGAGCGGCGTCAGCAAGCCTACTCCTGTCTGCGTCAGGATTAACAGCAGCATGGCCACAATCTGCCAGCGGTAGGGTTTGGCATAGTACAACACCCGCTTGAGCAATGGCCAGGTGATTTCCGGTTTTTCATCAGGGGCATTGAGCAAACCCCGCGTACCACGATAAAATCTCATGTAAACATCCTCTGTGTGCGGCAGCCGTCACAGCAACACCGCGTGAAGTGAGTTTTCGACTACAGTCGCAAGTATAAGTCAGGCTCGGTAAAAGAACAAGGTTGGGTTTACGCCGAACTGTTGCAAAGCCTCGTTTATGCGGTAGAATAAAAAAACAATGAGCAAACAAACCCATCCGCTTCTGCAAATACTCAACGCGCAACAACAGGCCGCCGTCACCGCACCCGCTGGCCCGGTGTTGGTACTCGCCGGGCCGGGGTCCGGAAAAACCCGCGTGCTCACCCACCGCATCGCCTGGATGCTGGCGGAGATGCACGTCGCGCCGTGGCACATTTTCGCCGTCACCTTCACCAACAAGGCCGCCCGCGAGATGCGTGCCCGGCTGGAGAAGATGCTCGGCGGCGACGCGGCGCAAGCGTTGACCATCGGCACGTTCCACGCGGCCTGCGCGCGCATCCTGCGCCGCGAGGCCGAGGCCGCCGGCCTTTCCAAAAACTACCTGATCTTCGACACCGACGATCAGCTCACTGTGATGAAGCAAGTGGTCAAAGACCTGGGTCTGGACGACAAACGCTACCACCCCCGCGCCCTGCTCAACGCCGTCTCCGCCGCGAAGAACGAGTTGATCCCACCTGCCGCCTATCACGTGGAGACCTACTACGATGAGGTCGTCGCGCGGGCCTACGCGCGCTACCAGGACACACTGCGCAAGAACGACGGCCTCGACTTCGACGATCTGCTGATGGAGACGGCAAAGTTACTGCGGAATGATGACCTCGTCCGGGACAAGTACCGGGGACGCTATCGTCACTTGCTGGTGGACGAGTTCCAGGACACCAACATGGCCCAGTACGTCATCCTGCAGTTGCTGGCGCAGGAACACCACAACCTCTACGTCGTCGCCGACGAGGACCAGTCCATCTATTCGTGGCGCGGGGCCGACTACCGCAACATCCAACGGCTGCGCACGGATTTCCCCGAACTGCAACAGCACCTGTTGGAGGAGAACTATCGCTCTACCCAGGTCATTCTCGACGGGGCACAGGCAATCATCGCGCAAAACGCCGACCGCACGCCCAAGCACCTGTTCACGCGTGGGCACGGCGGCGACCGGATTGTGCTCCACGAAGCTTACGACGAGAACGAGGAAGCGAATTACGTCATCCGTGAAATTATGACGCTGGCGCGCTCCGGCTACGCCTACAGCGACATCGCCGTGATGTACCGCACCAACGCCCAATCCCGCGCGCTGGAAGAGACCTGCGTGCGTTTCAACGTCCCCTATCGCCTGATCGGCGCAACGCGCTTCTACGCCCGCAAGGAGATCAAGGACGTGCTGGCCTACCTGCGCCTGGCGCAGACGCCCGATGACGACGTCAGTTTTGTGCGCGTAGTCAACGTCCCAACCCGCGGAATCGGCGCGCGCACGTTGGCCGTCGTCGCCGAGGCCGCGGATGCTACTGGCAGCAGCCGCTTCCAGGGCACACTGCACCTGTTGGAACAGGGGACGCTTACCAGCCGCGCGACAAATGCGCTGAAGGGCTTCGTCGGGATGGTCACACGCTGGCAACAGCTCCGCACTGAGGTGAGTGTGGCGGAGCTGCTTGATGCCATCCTCGCGGATACCGGCTACGAAGGCTACGTCCACGACGGGTCCGATGATGGCGAATCGCGCTGGGAGAACATCCAGGCGCTGCGCGCTGTCGTCGCCGACGCGCCGGGGATCACCCTGCCCGAATTCCTCACCGATGTGGCACTCGTCGCCGACATCGATGAACTCAGCGAGGAAGTCCAGGCGGTCACGCTGCTCACGCTGCACAGCGCCAAGGGGCTCGAATATCCCGTCGTCTTCCTCACCGGGCTGGAGGAGGGGATGCTGCCGCACAGCCGCTCGATGGATTCACCGCAGCAGGTGGCGGAGGAACGGCGCTTGCTCTACGTGGGCATGACGCGCGCCGAAAAGCGCCTGTATCTCACCTACGCCTTCCGCCGTGGCTGGGGCCAGTACTACAGCAGCGGCGATCCTTCGGCACCCTCACGCTTCTTAAGCGATCTGCCGGACGCCGTTCTGGATCGCCCACGGCGCGCAAAAAAGAAGAGCGCATCGCGCAGTTGGGGCGCGAGCTGGAAAGAATCGGCGACGCGCGCACCGGGCGCACACACATCGAGAGAACGCGCACCGGCTCCCGCACCGCAACTACAATATCGCCAGGGACAGCGCGTGCGGCACACGCACTATGGCGAGGGCATTGTCCTGGAAAGCCAGATGGACGGACGCAGCGAAATGGTCACCGTCCTCTTTACCAATGGGATCGGGGCGAAACGATTGTTGGCGAGTATGGCTCCGATGGAACCGATTTCGGCGCATTAGCGTTAAAGACTACAAAAGTCTCAGCACGTACTGTGATGTGCAGACCGGGTGTTCAACGTCGTATTTGCTTGACCGGGCGCCTCGTGAGACTTTTGTAGTCTGGTTACAAAGCCGGCCGCATTCGCGGCGGAGGAATGGCAATGAACACACAAGTGAAACGATGGACGACCGGACTGGCGACGCTGGTGATCGTGCTTAGCGTGACGTTGATGACGCTCGGTGCAGCGCCGCCGTGGCGGAGCATCGCGAATCCGCTGGCGCCGACGGCTTCTGAAATCGAGCCGAATGACACATGGGCAGATGCTACCCCTTTCGTTATTCCCGGCAATATGACTGGCAGAATCAATCCTTACGGCGATGAAGATTATTTCAGAATTAACACAAGTTCGGGACAGGTCTATACTGTCGAACTCGAATACACAGGCTTACAAGAACGCCGTATTGATGTCTATACAAATGCCTACACCTGGGTAGCCTATGCCCAGACGAATCCAGTCAGCGATACGGTCAGCCTCTCCTTTACGTCGTCCACGACGCTCTACTATATTCGTGTGAGCGCGCCAAACAACGATCCCGTTCCCGAGTCCATAGATTATAGCATCAACGTAGGGCCACCGACCACACCACCAACCAACACCCCCACGCCTACACTCACCCCGACGCCCACGCAAACAGCGATGCCCACACCGGCAAACATTCCAGGGGAGGCTGAACCCAATGACACCGTCGGCACCGCCAATCCCTTTACCGTGCCCGGAAGGATCTTTGGCGCGGTCACCAACCTTTACGACGTGGACTGTTTCGCTGCCAACACCATCCTCGGCCTGCAATACCGCATCATCTTAACGGATTACGGGCTGACCCGCTGGCTCAAGGTCTACGATCACAACGGGTACTACATTATGGGCAACACCACGTCGAGCAACCACGAGGTGGAATTGACCTTGCAGGCGAATACCCCGGCACCTTACTACCTGTGCGTCTCGGCGGTGACGACGCCCTCGCCTTCCAATGCCGAGATCGACTACCTGCTCGAGGTCATCATCCTCCAGCCCACACCCACGCCCACCGAAACGCCCACGCGTACGCCCACCAATACACCCACGCCCTCCAGCCCGACCAACACGCCCAGGGCCACCTGGCCCAGCGGCTACGATGCGTACGAGCCAAACTACAACTTCGACATCGCAACCACCATCGCATCGGGGCTGAACTACAATTGCAACTTTATGCCCTGGGGCGGGGCCGCGGTGGACAACGACTACTTCAAGATACGGGTGAAACCGGGCTTGCAGTTGACGTGCGAGACCAGCAACCTCGATCCCGGCGTCGATCCGCGCATGGCGTTCTACAGTGGGCCGGACGAAAACTATTTCATCATGGCGAATGACGACATTGCGTTGGGGGACTTCAACAGCCGGCTCTCCTACTACGCCACCTACGAGGGCTGGCTCTACATCCTCGTCGGCCAGGGTGACCGCATGGACGTGCGGGACGCCGCCCAAAGCGCCTACACGCTCCGGTGCGAGCTAACCGTGCCGGGTGCGCAAACGACAACCACACCCTCCCCCGGCAAAGGCGACGCCACGCCGCCACCCACGACCGCACCGGCAGCGACAGCTACGCCTAAAACACCGGTATCGCCGGTAGCCACACCCACCCCGCCTCCAGACGCGGAGGGCGAAAACCGCGAACTGGAGTTCCGCCTGGTGACGACGCCGCCGCCGCCCACGCGCACCCCGGCCCCCACCGGCTTCCGCACCTTCCGCGTCTTGGTCTATTACGACGCCAACAACGACGGGCTATCAGGTGCGGGTGAGGGCGTGCCGGGCTTCTTCGTCACCGTGCACTCGCCGGAGACCAAAGCGGAACTGGCACGCGGCTACACCGACGATCAGGGACAGATTTCCTTCACCGTCTCCACGGTGGGCACGGTGCGGGTGATGATCCCGCTCTTGGGTTTCGACCGGCTCATCGAAGCCGCCAAACCCGAAGTGAGCGTGCGCATTGCACCGCCTGCACTACCCGTCACCATCCCATAACGTCGTCCAAACCGTAAAACTGTGGACAGTTCCACCAGCCCGACAAGCGAGAGCCCGACAAGCGAGAGCCCGACAAACGAGAGCACAACATTATGACATCGAGAACGATCAAAGACTATTATGCAATCCTCGGCATCACGCCGAAAGCGACGCCGGAAGAGGTACGGATGGCCTTCCGGCAAATGGCGCGGATATACCACCCCGACCGCAACGGCGCGCCGGATGCCGAGGAACGGTTCAAAGACATCAACGACGCTTACGAACGCCTGGCCGACCCGCAGAAACGTCAGGTCTACGATGAATTGCTCAACGTATCGCCCGATCCGGATACGACGACCTCGCCACCACCACCGTCCGCGGAACCACCATCACACGCGACGATGACACCACCACGGGCAACCACCACGCCACCGCCAGCGAACGCGACACCGCGCGATGTGTCTCAGGGTGTGGCGTCGCGGGGGATCTATCCGCCCACCTGGGCCATCCTGCTCATTATGCTCGGGGCCGTCATCATTGTCGGCGTGGGGGTGGCTTACCTCCTCAACATGCGCGCCCAACGCCCCACCGGTGGCGCGGAAGAGGCGAAGGTCGTCAAACTGTCCACGTTCACGTCCCCGCCCGCCATTCCTGATAACATTCCCGTTGTGCAGGAGAGCGGCGCCCCCATTGTCACCGTCCTGCCCAATCAATTAAACATCGCCGGGACTATCTACCCCGTGGTACCGGTGATGCCGGACCAGGGACGCTGGCCTTTACCCCACGAACAGAGCAGCATCGCCGTCTGGCTTTATGGGACGGTGATCAATTACGTCGTAGGCCTGCCGTATGCGCCAACGACCGAGTCTGCGCTCGCCGGATTGACCAGCGCAGACCGCATTATGCTCACGCTCGACAACGGCAGCGTGCTCGCCTTTGGCACCCCGCAAGTCCAGCGCATCGACAGCGAGGATCTATCGCCGATGGCGCAGGATAAGCCGGGACTGACTATGATGATGTTGGAAAGTGAGGAGGCAACCCGGCTGATCGTCCAGGCGCGTTATCTACCTGAAGAGAGCATTTTCTCCCAGGATCAACGGGTGGACGGTCTCAAGGTTGAGATCCTGCAAACGCACGTGGAAGGGGATAATGCGACACTCTACTTCATCATCGAGTATCAAGTGACCAACGAGAGTGACACGGCAATGGACGCTACTTTCTTCGACATGGTGCTCGAGGATAGCGCCGGGCAACGCTACACGCTCGATCCGACTGCTACCCAACTAGGCCAGTACGGCGCACTTGCGCGGTCTGTGGCGCCCAGCGAAACTGCTACCGCCAGCGCCGGTTATGCGGTGCCGCGCACGATGCCCTCGCCTGTCACGTGGATCTTCCGCAGCGACACGACTTCGGCCAACAGCACGCGTTTCGCGTTGACCTATGAGCCACCACAACCCGGTCCTGCGATCCCCGACGTGCAACTGTCCGACGTCTTCGACGACAGAACCCGCAACGTAATCGTCATCAACGGCACGATCTACAACGATGGCGAATCGCCGCTCGTTGTAACGCTGGACAACATCAAGTTCACCTACACCGGCGGCACGGGGACATTGCAAGCTTCCACACCGCTGCTGCCGTGGAACATCGGGCCGGACGGATTTCAGGATTTCGAGGTGCAGTTCTCGCGCCCGCAAGGCACGGATTCTGTTATCCTGGAGATTCTGGGGTTTACGTACCGCATCGAGGGGCTAGAGCAAAATTAAGTATTCATAGACCCCAAGGGTTTTGAAAACCCTTGGGGTCTTCTCTGTGTGATCACAGCATCACCAGCACGCCAAAGCGGCCGGTGCGTCCTTCTTCGGCGCGATGTGAGTACCACTCATCGACGCGGCTGGCCGTACACAACCCGGACTGTTCGACCTGCGTCACACCCACAGCGCGCAACTGTGCTTCCAGGGCCGCGGGTAAGTCCATAGTCCAACGCTCATCGCGATACGCAGCCGCGCGCGCCCCCTCCGGCAACGTCGCCTGGATCGCCTCGACCACTTCAACTCCGACGCTGTAATACTGCGGGCCGATCGCCGGGCCGATGCCCGCCCACACGTCTTCCGGGCGCGATCCAAAAGCCGCCGCCATCGCCTGCACCGTCGCCACAGCAACACCCGCCGCGACGCCGCGCCATCCGGCATGCGCCAGCCCCACAGCACGCTGCACGGGATCGTAGAACAAGACCGGCACGCAGTCGGCAAAGCGCAGCAGCAGCGCCACGCCCGGCGCGTCGGTGATCAGCGCATCCGTCGCCGGGATGACCATCCCGCCATCCGTCACGCCGACGCGGGCCACATTACGCCCGTGCACCTGGAACGGGCTCACAACCTGCGCGCGGGTGATGCCAAAGGCGTCGAAAACGCGGCGGTGGTTTTCCTGCACCGCCCGTGGATCGTCGCCAACCGTACTGCCCAGGTTCAGCGCCGACCATTGGCCTGCGCTGACCCCGCCTAGACGGGTGATACAGGCGTGCACAAAATCACGGCCTGGTCCGGTAAATGCATACCAGACCAGGCCGTTGTGGTGAATACGCTGCATTACTCGCGGCCCGTAATGGCGTGGAACAGTGTCACAAGCACCATGCCCACCCAAGCGATGGCCCAGGCGCCCAGTAGCATACCGGCAAGCGCGATCTTTTGCTCGTCTATGATCGGCTCGACCTTAGTCCCATCCGGGCCAACCTCGATGTAGGCGATGGGACGCGCCCGACCACCCGCACCGCCGCCACCACCACCCGCGCCTTCGCCAGGCTCCTCGTGGCACTCACACTCACAGATCTCGTCGCCTTCTTCGTCACAACATTCGTCACAAGATTCCTCGCAACAACTGCCGGGACCTGCCGTACCCATGCCGGCGCCATACCCGTAGGTGATTTCTGCCACCGGGATCAGCACCCGCTCACCCACCGTCTCCGGTTTGCCGAAGACGGCATCCACGTTGATCTCGTCGCCGATCGAACCAATTTTTTCCAGCAAAGCTTTAAGTTCGTCCATAGTTTACACCTCCTTACGAATTGCGAATTACGAATTACGAATTAAGAATGGAGAATGGAGAATGGAGAATGGAGAATGGAGAATGGAGAATGGAGAATGGAGAATGGAGAATAAGCGAATCCCTCTATCTGTATCTCCCCTCTCTATCTCTATCTCTTCCGCACGAGATGGAACAGCCCCATCAACAGCACGCTGACCAGAGCGATGGCTGCGCCAATAGCGGCCATCTGGCTCAAAATGTTCTCCGTTGTATTGGGGATTTCCAGCCAGTGCGCGCCTTCAGGCTCTTCGACGACAAGCGAAACCGGGCGCGCTTTGACAAAACGGAAAAAGCCCACGCCAGCATCGCCGCCCTCCATTGTTGTCACCAGAACCGAGGGGAGCAGCCGGCGTTCCCCCACCGCAATCGGCGTTCCTGCGACCACGCGCGTTTTTTGTACCGGCATTTGCATAGGCCACCTCCTTCACAAACAGTTGCAAGTTGCAGGTTGAAAGTTGGAAAATCTGCCCGTATTATAGCCCAGGCGCGAACGCGGGCAAGTTCTGGCGCTGACGGCTGATAGCTGATCGCTGACGACTCACCTGCTTGTAAGAAAGCCGGGTTGGCGTACAATGCAAGATGATTTTTGACAACAGAGTTGGAGCAGTATCGCAATGATAGATAAAATCGCAAGCCCCCTGCCGCAGCCGAAAGTCGCCCGCACCGTGCTGTTGCGCGCCGGGGCCGGATACGGGATGTTATTTGGGTTGGGGTTCGCCCTGTTTGTGTGGGGATACGATGCCCTGGCGTTAAGCCAGAGTTCGGCGGATATGGCCTGGGGCAAGCTCATAACCGGCCTGCCATGCCTGCTCGTCATCGGCGCAATAGCAGGGATGGTAGGGGCGTGGTCATCGTCCGCACTGTTTACCACAGGCTTGTGGGCTGTGACGATGGCGGGCATCGGCTGGCTCGCCGGACACGTCCCATTTACCGGGATAAGCTGGCTCGCCGGGGTCATCGATCCACGCTTCGCCGGCCTGGCACCGTGGCCCTATACGGATGCCATCGCGGCGCGCACGCTGCTGGTGATGATCGCCTACACGGTGTACGGATTTGCCGTGGGCTACGTGGAGACACTGGCTGTCGAATGGGCCTGGGATCGCACCACCCCAGCAGGTCAGATGAAAGTGGGAGCGTGGAGCGTGCTGCTGGTGGCCTGGCTGGTGGCGCTACCGCCAGCGTTCACCCTGGATTACCTGGTGATGACGCCGGTCCGTGCGCCGCAAGTGCGCTTAGCAAATCTCGTCGAAGCGTACCTGGAAGGCGGCGAGGACGCCGTGAGCGCCGCGGGGCAAAACGTCATCGAGGCACGGCGGTATGGTGCGCAGTTCACGCCCGACTACACCATCCACTTTTCAGGGTTCGACACAGCCACCAAGACACTTTATGCCGGTTACAGTGACGTGGTCTTCGATACCGGTTTTGCGCTGCGGTGCCTCGTAATGGGCGACCGGGTCACGTTTTGCGATGATCTTTCCCAGAAGTTGGACCTGCGCATTGGCCAGATGGTCCAGGCCGCGAAAACAGGTGAACGCCCGTGGCTGGAAAACCAGATGAAGACGTTCAACGTCACCGAGGATGTGATGACGTGGCTCCAATCACGCCAGGCGCAACTCAGCGACGCCTACAGCCTGACGATCACGGCGCAGAAAGGCAACTGCATGTTCGTAACGGCGCAGTTCAATACTGGCGCGAAAATGGAGTGCCGCTTCCAAGGCAACGCCGTCGTCACTGTCGATCAATGTGAAAGCGTACAATAGTCACGATGCCCACCCTGCTCAAATTCCTGATTCGCCGCTTGTTCGCCATCCCGGTCACGCTGTTGATCATCACCGCGACGCTGTATGGCATCCTGATGTTGGCGCCGGTCGAAGTTCGAGCGCAATTGTACATGCCCAGAGGCTCTTCCAACAATCCCAATCTACGACCGGAAGTTCTGCTCCAGCAAATCATCGAGAGCCATGGCCTCGACGATCCCTATCCGGTACAATACCTTCGCTGGTTGGGACGCTTGCTGCAGGGCGATTGGGGCTGGAGTGCGGGATTCCGCTTCGACGTTCTCCCCGCGCTCTTACAGCGCACACCGGCCACCGCGGAGCTGACGTTCTACGCCGTCGTTTTGCTCATCCCCTTGGGCATCATCGGCGGCGGATTGGCCGGAGCGAAGGAACACAGAGCCGTTGATCACGCCTTTCGCGTCGTGGCCTTCGTCGCCACTGCCATCCCACCCTTCGTGCTGGCCCTGGTCTTGCTCGGCATCTTCTACGCGGGATTGCATTGGTTTCCGCCGGGACGCCTCACTGCCGGTGAAGAATTCGTTGTCGCCAACGCCGAATTCACCACCTATACCGGCCTGCTCACCCTGGACGGGTTGTTAAACCACCGTTCAGACATCAGTTTGAGCGCGCTGCGTCACCTGGTACTGCCCTGCATCACGCTGAGCATGGTGCACTGGGCCACCCTGGGCCGGATGACACGGGCTATGATGATCGAGGAGATGCACAAAGATTACGTCACGGTCGCGCGTGGGAAGGGGCTGAAGGAACGCCTGGTCATCTGGCGGCACGCGCTCCACAACGCGATGATCCCCGCCCTCAACAGCATCGCACTCTCCACGGCCTCCCTGATTATGGGCGTCTTTGTCGTCGAGGCGATATTTGACTATCCGGGCGTCTCGGAACTGATCGTCAGTTCATCAGTACTCGGAGCACCGGATACAGCCGCCGCGATGGGGTTTGCGGTCTACAGCGTGCTGCTGGTGCTGCCGGTGATGTTGATCCTGGACATTCTCCAGGCGGTGTTCGATCCGCGCTTGCGTGATGAGCTGGCGGCGCAATGACGATCACACGACGCTTTCTCACCAACTGGCAAAGCATCCTGGCGTTGTGCATCATCACCGGTTACGTGATTGTGGCGGTAGGCGCGCCATGGATAGCCCCCCAGGAGGACCCGCAAAACCCCACCTTCTTGCGCCGGCTGCCGGGCGTGCGCCCGACGGCGCTGCGCATTCCGCGCCCGCCCCGGCCTGGCGCGCCCTTGGGGACTGCGCCCGGCGGGTGGGACATCTTCTACGCGTTGATCTGGGGCACGCGCCCGGCACTGCGCTTTGGCCTTATCACCGCGCTGTTGACGGCGGTTACAGGGGTACTGATCGGCGCATTCAGCGGCTACCTCGAAGGCGCGGGGCGGCTGCTGATGCGTGTGACCGACGCCTTCCTGACATTCCCGGCCATCGCGGGCATCTACCTGTTCCGGTACACGCTCATCCCCATGCCCGCGCTCCTATCCACGAGCGCGGACGCATCACTGACCTTCTGGCAAGTTGCCTTTCAAAAATTACAGCTCGACCCGACCATGCTGGCGCTGATCGCCTTCTCGTGGATGCCTTACGCGCGCATCATTCACGCGAACTTCACCACCCTCAAGCACACCGAGTACGCGATGGCCGCCAGAGTTACCGGCGCGCCGCCGCTGCGCATCATTTTTCGCCACCTCTTGCCCAACGCCATCGCGCCCGCTATCGTATTAGCCACACGCGACATCGGCGGGATGGTGCTGCTGGAAGCCACCTTCACCTTCATCGGCCTGGGGTCTGGATTGCCCTGGGGCACGCTGTTGGTAGCTTCCCGTGACTGGATCATCGGGCCGGGCGGCAATCCGCTGACCTATTGGTGGGTCTTCGTGCCGGCCACTCTCACGCTGATCGTGTTCAGCGTCGGGTGGAACGTGCTTGGGGATGGGTTGAACACGGCGCTCAATCCACGGACGAGAGGTTACAGGAGCGACTGAAAACGGAAAGACCTGGCCGATATTCGGCCAGGTCTTTCGATAACAAAACCCGTCGGTGGATCAGCGCGAACCTTGCAGGCGTGGGTCGAGCACGTCGCGCAGGGCATCACCCACCAGGTTCCAGGATAGGACAAAGAGTACCAGCGTGACACCAGGGAACATAATGATATACCAGTATTCGCTCAGTTGTGTCATCCAGGCACGCGCGAACGAGAGCAGTTGTCCCCAGTCCGCGTAGCCGACCTCAGCGCCAATGCCCAGGAAGCTCAAAGCCGCGAAGGTGATCACATAGCTTCCCAAGCGCATTGAAGCCAACACCAGCGTGGGGAAAATTGCATTGGGCAAAATATGGCGGAACATAATGCGCGTATCTCGCACCCCAATCACGCGCGCCGCCAACACGTATTCGCGCTCGCGCAAAGAAAGGATATCACTGCGCAACAGACGCGCGTAGCCCGTCCACCCAAAGATCATCAGCGCAATCATCGGCGGGATAAGGCCACGCCCGATAACGGGTGTCAGGATGGCCGAAAGCGTCATCGCCGCCGGTAAAAAGGGGAACGCGATAAAGATCTCGGTGATGCGCATAATGACCATATCCACCACGCCACCATAGTACGCCGAGAGTGTGCCCAGTGCGACTCCCACCAGCGCCGTAATTGCCGTAATGCTTAATCCTACGTAGAAAGCAGTACGCGTGCCCCAAATAACACCATAATAAATGTCCCACTGTCCACTGGCGGTGCCCATCACGTGAACCCACTGATCTTTACCAGTGACGGCTTTCCACCAAAACGGGAGGGGCGGTTGGCGCGTGCGCCACTCTGTGCCGGGAGGCGCGGGGACCTGACCGTAGCCATCACGCGGAATTTTGTAGGGATCAGCTCCCTCACGCACCGGAGCCAGGATAGGGGCCGCAATCGCCACCAAGACAAAAAGCGCAAGCAGCACCATCCCTATCACAGAGATTGGATTGGTCAACAATCCTCTGACAAGGCGGTAGGTTTCCGTCCCTAACTGCGCTTCCAGCCATCCTATGGGCTTTCTTACATTTTCTTGGTTTTTCGTCATGGTCAATTTCTCTCCCCCATCAATCCAACCGCACGCGCGGGTCAATATAAGCGTATAGAATATCAACGATTAAGTTCGCAACAATCATGATGCAGCCATTGAGCAGAGTGAAAGCCAGCACCGTGACAATGTCAAGCTGCACCGCTGCGGCAGCGAAAGCCGATCCCATCCCGCGATAGTCGAACACCGTCTCGACAATCACCACACCGCTCAACAAGCCTAACACCGTCCCGCCCCCCAACGTGACCACCGGCATCAACGCATTGGGCAGCGCGTGTTGGTTGACCACAACACGCTCAGATAGCCCCTTAGAACGGGCCGTCGTGATGTAATCCTGGCGCAGCGTCTCCAACATCGAAGAACGCGTGACACGCATCGTCAAGGCCCACCACAGATAAGCCAGGGTGATCACCGGCATAATCATGTGGCGCACGGCATCCCAAAAAACATCCAGACGCAAGTTGAGCAACGCATCAATGGACACCATTTGGGTATAATTGTGAAATTCGGGCGACATAATGACTTGATTGGCCCAGTCCGAAATCCTGCCCGGTGGAAACCACCCCGTGCCGGCATAAAACAACATCAGCATCAACAGGCCGAAAACGAAGTCCGGGAACGACCAACCGACAATGCCGAAAATGCGCGCTAGGTGATCGGCCGGCTTATTGTGGTTGACCGCCGCGATGACGCCCAGGATAACGCCGCCGCTCACAACCGGAATGACTGCCCACAAAGCCAATTCCAGAGAGGCCGGGAAACGGCGCTTGATCAAATCTATCACCGGCTGGGAAGCAGTGCGCGAATAACCAAAATCTCCTCGCAAAATACCACCCTTGACCTCACCTGTGATCGAGTTTCTCGCGCCAGTTAACCATTTCCAGTATTGGATATAGATGGGCTGATCCAGCCCATATTGCCGGATAATACCTTCCAGAGCGCGTTCATTCTTAGGGATATCACGCACATACAGTGCAGAGCGCTCGACCGGGCTGAGCGCCTGTAACATCAAAAAGATTAGGACCGTGACCCCAAATAACATCACGGGGACCAACAAAAGACGACGAATAATGTAATTGACCATTTATCCCTCCGAGAACAAGCAAGAGAAGGCTTTCCAGTGAAGAGGGTTTTCCAGGGGAGTAACTCCCCTGGAAAACCACACTCTCCTGCTCAACGCAACGGTTATTTCTTCATCAAGGTGATGTAGCGGGAATCCAAACCGTAGATGGGGTTGTAGTAATAACCATCCACCCAGCGCTGCTGGTAGTGGCGCCCGGTAGCAACAGCCAAGCGGATAGCGATGGCATTATCATAGTCCAACTGTGTAAGCTGGTGATAGATCTCGGCGCGCTCTGCCGGGTCGGTCGCGGCCACGCCGTCATTCACCAACTCCTGGAATTCAGCGACCATGTCCTCTGGCAACTTTTGCCGCGCGGCGTAGGTACCGATGAGGAAGGGCTGCGCCCAGTTGTGCGGGTCGTGGATATCCTCAGCCCAACCGCTGATGTAGAGCGGCAGGCGGCTGCCACGGATGGCGGCCAGGAAGCTCGGCCACGGCAGACCGATGGTCTCGATGACGTATTTTTCGTCGATATCGGAGAAGGTCGCCTGCAGGATTTCGGCGACGGTCTGGCGGGTCACGTTGCCGGTGTTATAGGCAACCTGCATGCGGAACCCCACCTCAGCCACCTTACCATCCCAGGCCAGTGCCATTTCCTCCGCGCACTTATCAGGATCGTAGGAATACTTTGGACCATCGTTTTCGTAGCCCAACATCCCGGGGATGAGGAATCCGACGTTTTGAACGGCCTCACCGGCCAGCGCATCGGCGATGTAGGCATCAAAATCGAAGCAGTAGTTGAAGGCCCTGCGGACGTGGACGTCGGAGAAGAAGTTCGGGGGAATGCCATTCCCATCCAGTTCACCGCTGCCGACGTAGGGGTTGCCGCCCTCGACGTTGATGTCGAAAACGAACATCGCGTCGGTACGGGTGGTGCTGGGTGCACCCTTGAAGAGGCGCAGCGGGGCATCAGGGTTTTCAGTGAGCGCGCAGGTGAAATCACCAGCGTCGACGTCCCACTCACACCACTCACCCACCAGCGGATCAATCTGCGTCACGTTTTCGCGTGGCACATCGGTGAAATCTGCATCACCAGCCTGCATCATCGCAAAGCGCGTGCCCCACTCGGTCACGCCGCGCTTCACAACACGTGGAATGGAAGGACCAGTCGGGCCACCCTCAAACAGCGGAACGTTTTGCTCAACGCGCCAGTAATTGGGGTTCGCCACGAAGACAACTTCTTCACCGGGGGTCCAGTAATCCAGCATGTAAGGCCCGGTGCCGTTCGTCACATCGCGCAGCGGGGAGTTTTCCGAGGTGATACCGTAGTAGTTTTGCCACGTCGCGCAATCGCCATCCCAGGCACCCTGAGCAATCGCCCAATCCTTATCCAGGATCGCGCCCCAGCTCTGGGCCAGGGTCGCCAACCACGGGCTCCAGGATTGAGCCAGGTTCATCGTCACAGTGCCGGCGGCATCGTCGGCCACGAAGGCGTCCATTACCATCTGGCAGGCCTCCGCCAATGCGGCGGGATCCTCGGCTTGCAAGCACTCGGGATCATCCGCGCAGTCGGCGTTGACCAATTCAGCGATGTCGTACGTGCCGGTACCAAACAGCGCCTCGGTGTAGAGCCACTGCGGCGACCAGCCGCCGCCCTGCAGAACACCGCGCTGGAGGCTGTAGGCCACGTCTTCAGCGGTCAGGTCCGCGCCATCGTGGAACTTCACACCCTGGCGGATGTTGAAGACGTATTGCACACCATCATCGGAGATGTCCCAGCTTTCGGCCAGCGCGGGCACAAACGAGGTTGCGTCTGCGCCGTCGTAGGTGACCAACTGCTCGTAGACATTCAGAATGGCCGCATCGCCCTCGCTCTCGTAGTTCCAGGCCGGGTCAAGGGTATCAATACCCTCGCTGAACGCAATGTAGTACAAAGTCTCGGTGTCCGGAGCGGCAAACTCCACAGCCTCCACCGGTTCCGGCGTCGCGGTGACGACTTTTTCTACCGTCTCGACGACGGTGACGGTCTCACCCTCTTTCTCGACGACTTTTTCTACCGTCTCGACGATCGTGATCACCTCGGGGGTGGGCGTCGCACAAGCGGACAACACCATGCTGGCCACAATTAGCAGGCCAACCATAGACAACAACTTCTTAAACATGTTCATCCTCCTTCAGACTAATGTTTTTGAATGTGGAACTGTACAGTAAACATTTAATGTATGCTGCTCGCCTCGATACACATCACCTCCTTTTTGATAACGCGAACCATATCGTGTAGTGTATGAACATTTTGCATCGCAGAGAGCGCAGAGAATTTGTGTTGTTCTCCGCGCACTCAGCGAACTCTGCGGTAAAAATACTCGAACCTTTGCATAAGGCCGTTCCAGGAAAATAGACCAGCCAGGCTATGTCGCTAGCGCAGGAACTTTCCCCTGATGTGGCCTGTTTTAAATCCTGGAACTACCTAAGTACCTAAGCTTCCGGCGTGACAAAATGGCAGGCGCAGTAATGATCCGAAGCCACTTCAATGAACGCCGGTTCTTCTTGTTCACAAATATCCTGCACCTGCGGGCAGCGTGTGCAGAAGTTACACCCCTTCGGCGGGTGCGCCGGACTGGGCAAATCCCCCTCCAACAAGATACGCTGCCGCGTCTCCTCCACCACCGGATCAGGCACGGGAATGGCCGAGAGTAACGCCTGCGTGTACGGGTGCAAGGGATTGGCATACAGCGTCTCCCGATCCGTCAACTCCACGATCTTTCCCAAATACATCACAGCGACACGATCGCTGATATGCCGTACCATACTCAAGTCATGGGCGATAAAGACGTAGGTGAGGCCCAACTCCTCCTGCAGGTCCTCCAACAGGTTCACCACCTGCGCCTGGATGGAAACATCCAGCGCCGAGATCGGCTCATCGCAGATGATCAAATCCGGGTTGAGCGCCAGAGAACGGGCCAGGCCGATGCGCTGGCGTTGCCCGCCGGAGAATTCGTGCGGATAGCGCACCATAAAATCGGGATTCAAGCCGACCAATTGCAGCAGGTGCGCCACGCGCTCGCGGCGTTCTTCTTTGTTGGCCAGGTGGAAAACCTCCAACGGCTCCCCGACGATTTTCAACACACTCATGCGGGGATTCAATGAAGCATACGGGTCCTGGAAGATCATCTGCATACTGCGGCGCATCTCGCGCATCTCATTGGCCCGCAATGCTGCGAGGTCCTGATCCTTGAAAATCACGTGCCCGGCAGTCGGTTCGTAAATGCGAATGATCGTGCGGCCGGTCGTGGTCTTGCCACAGCCACTTTCTCCCACCAAGCCTAGCGTCTCGCCACGGTATACGTCAAAGCTGACGTCGTCGACGGCCTTGACGTCGCCAACGTGACGCTGGAAGACACCGCGCCTGATAGGAAAATACTTTTTCAAGCCTTCTACGTGCAACAAGACTTCCCGGGGTGCATCGCTGGTTTTGATCGCTTCAGCCATCGTTATACCCTCCTCACCTTATCTTTTTCCCAGCACGCGGCGATGTGCCCCAGGCCGACTGCTTCCAACGGCGGCGTCTCTTTCAAACACTGGGGCGTTTGATAATGGCAGCGAGGAGCGAAAGGACAGCCTGGCGGCAGCCCAACCAGATCCGGCGGCTCACCGGGAATCGAAAAGAGGCGGGAGGAAGTTCGCCCGCTGCGACCCGGCAGGGAGCCTAGCAATCCTACTGTATAGGGATGATGAGGATTTGCGTAAATTTCTTTGACAGGGCCGCTCTCGATGATCCGGCCGGCGTACATCACATTGACGCGCTGCGCCAGTCCGGCGATCACACCCAGGTCGTGCGTGATCCAGATCACCGTCATCCCGAACTTGTGTTGCAGGCGCTTGACCAGCTCCACAATCTGCGCCTGGATGGTCACATCTAGCGCCGTGGTCGGCTCGTCGGCGATGAGAATACTGGGATCGCACGAAAGACCCATCGCAATCATCGCGCGCTGCCGCATCCCGCCGGAGAATTGGTGCGGGTAGTCGTCCACGCGCTGCGCGGCTTCAGGGATGCCCACGAGCGTCAACAGCTCCGCCGCGCGCTCGCGCGCGCGCGCTTTGTCCATGCCTTTGTGAAGCATCAGGGCTTCCATAACCTGGAAGCCCACCGTTTTCACCGGATTCAACGATGTCATAGGGTCCTGAAAAATCATCGCGATCTCGGCGCCACGTACCCTGCGCATTTCATCTTCACTCAGCTTCAACAGATCCTGACCGCGAAAAAGCACTTCACCGCTGGCAATCTCACCAGGCGGGATCTGGATCAAACGCATAATCGAAAGCGCGTGGACGCTTTTTCCGCAACCGCTTTCCCCCACCACACCCAACGTGTCCCCTTCATCCAACGTGTAGGAAACGTCGTTTACGGCATAGACGACGCCATCTTCAGTATGGAAACGGGTCGTTAGATTTTTAACTTCAAGTAAATGTTCTTTACCGGCCATGTAATTCCTCGTTTGTGATGCGCCCAAGATCGCCTCCATGCTGATTCATCCCAGGGCTGCCAAATCCCCATCAGAAAGACTCGATGGAGGGAGTTGCGATGCCCACGTATGAAAGATCATCATATAGAATAACCAGTTGCTTATGAAACGATTATAAGAACATTCCATAATTTTGCAACAACGACCTTTCCCCCCAAAAAAGCACTACTGACCCGAACGTATTTAGCTAAACTGTCTACGTCTATAACGGCACCGGAATGTCTTTAGTTTTTTGTGCTGGGGTCAGTAACGCTCTGGGTCAAACGATACACGTCAGTATAACACAGATTACAGCACAGATAGCTATCGTCCCGCGCCAGCGTACACTCTCAATCCTTGCCAGCCTAGTTGTCTTGAGTAGACTGTTTTTTAAACTATCTAAAAACCGGTATCTATACTACTTGAAAAACACAAGGAACGTTCAATTATTTGCGGAGGAATTTTGCCCTTTGTCCAGGGTCATTTGCTCCTCAGTGACCATTGCATACCCTCGGTAACATTTCCCACTGGTGAATATGGGCGCTTGTCACGAAGCTAACGTTGGAGTATCATTGAGGAGTAGCATCGTACGGATACGGGGCTATACTATAGGAACCCTTGCGAAGGTTCTAAAAATCTTGGCATGATCGATGATTGTGGGCAGCAAAATACCTGCCTTATCCATACCCATTTGCAGCCTTCGCAAGGGTGTCGCGCAATGACGAGCGCGCCAGACCATAACATCCAACCAGGCGAAGAAAGGATTCTATGAAAACATTAAGCCGCGGGCAGAAAATCGTCTTGATCGTCCTGGCCATTCTGGACGTGAGTGTGATTGTGGGCCTGGGCAGCATTGTCATCCGTTCGATGCGCGCACCACTGCCCACCCCAAGCATCCAGCAGCCCACGCTCACGCCTACCGCGCTCAGCGCGCCCGTCGGGGTTGCCACGTGGACGCCAACACCTGAGC
>Ga0209614_1000201_pt1 | contig 55096 bp, 50 predicted proteins | sample BlaSprsedimmetaG_FD_185484 | JGI IMG/M metagenome (GOLD analysis project Ga0209614, IMG submission 185484) | Hot spring sediment bacterial and archeal communities from California, USA to study Microbial Dark Matter (Phase II) - Blank Spring... ...
ATGGCCACCACACTCGAACTGGAAAACGACACCAAGAAGGATCTGGCGGCGCCCATGTTCCCGGACGGCGAAAAGAATCGAAACGACATTCCCGCTATTCTGTCCGGAGGCATGTCGTATCAGCTCACAGACGCTTTGCTCGTGTCGGTCGGCGGCAACTACTATTTTGACAAGAACGCCGACTGGGAAGGGCGTGAAGATCTGATCGATTCCAATCAATGGGAATACCAGGTGGGCATCCAGTATCAAGTCAAAGACAATATCGGCGTGAGCGCCGGTTTTCAGCACACAGCATGCGGCGTGATGGCCGATTATCAGAGCGGCCTGAGCTACGATCTCGGGGCCGATGCCATCGGCGCCGGAGTCCGGATCGGTCTGGGACAGGCACTCGCACTCGAGCTGGGCGGACTGTACACCATCTACAAGCCGTTTGAGAAAGAAGTTGATGCATTTGTGCTGCCCGGGTTCGGCGCGATTCCCGGCACGGCTCATGAGATCACCTATGACAAAACGGCCTGGCTGGTGGCTGTGGGTCTCGAATATACCATCGGCAAATAATCCGTTCCGGTTTCCGGCCTGACGGTAAACGGTTTGCCGACACGTTTTCCGCCGGAAATGGTTCATAAAAGAAACAATAGGAAGCCGTGTGCTCTGATGGCGGAGTACGCGGCTTTTATTTTCGACCCTGACAGGTGATTGTGAATCAACTTCGATTTCAGCTGTTTGCCGGTTTATTCAAGGCCTCGCGGGATTCTTTTTAACCGGATACCGGAATGCAGCCTTAAAGAAATGAACTTGACATAAAGGGACAAAAGTATTATTCTATAATCGAAAGATCCGGCCGCAGATGAATGACCCGTCCTTAAGGTTCATTTGACAGCTGCTCCCTGAATGACGGAAGGAGGATGGCATGTCCGATTGTTCCCGGAGAGAATACCTGAAGAAAGCCGGCTCGGCGCTGGCGGCTTCACTTCTGCACGTCACCGGCGCGTGCGGCGGCGGCACCCGAAATGATTTAAAAAAACAGACGGCCGAAACCGACAGAGAAGAAAAGCCCTTTGAACCCGAGTATGCGGCGCTGCATCGTGATGGAGTTTTAAAAGAACGCGGTGAAGAGCTGTGGGAGATCATGCGGAGCTGCCGATTGTGTCCCAGGGAATGCGGCACCAACCGGATCGAAGGAAACAGGGGTTTCTGCGGGGCCTCGGCGGAACTGGAGATCGCGTCTTTTCAGGCCCATTTCGGGGAGGAGCGGCCGCTGGTGGGACGACACGGCTCGGGAACCATTTTTTTCTCCAACTGCTCTCTGCGCTGCGTGTTCTGCATCAACTGGCAGATTAGCCAGGGCGGTGAGGGATATCGTCGAAGCATACGTGATCTGGCAGACATGATGCTTGCCCTGCAGAAACGCGGATGCCACAACATCAACGTGGTCACTCCAACGCACTATTCTCCCCATATACTTCTCGCACTGGACAGCGCCGCTGAAAGGGGATTGAGACTGCCGCTGGTTTACAATACCTGCGGATGGGAGCGGCTGAAAATACTGAAAGTGCTTGATGGCGTGGTTGATATTTACATGCCGGATTTTAAATATGCCTGTGAAAAGGCGGCGGCAACTTACTCTTCAGGTGCCGGAGACTATCCCGGAGTCACAAAAGCCGCCTTGCTTGAAATGCATCGCCAGGTCGGTGTCGCGAAGACGGTCTCCGACGGCCTGCTGTACAGGGGGCTTCTGATAAGACACCTGGTCATGCCGAACCGGGTTGCCGACACGAAATCGGTCATGGAGTGGATCGCGGAACACTTGCCCCTGGATACCTACGTAAACATCATGTCTCAGTACACGCCGCATTACAGGTCCATGGAATATCCCGACATCGCGCGGCGAATCACGCGTCAGGAATACCAGGAGGCCATCGAATGGGCCAGGGAAGCCGGGCTCACGAATATCGATGTTCAGGGCATGCCGTATTCCTGGTAGAAACAAAGGTTCATTCACATAGGAGGTCATAAATGATGCCTGTTTTTCGTGAGGTTCAAAGATTCCGTCAGATCTGGATATGGGTTCTGGTGGCCGTTATTGCCGGAACGATGTGGTATGTATCACTCAGCTCCTGCTGAACCGGCCGTTGGGCGGCCGGCCCATGTCCAACGTGATGGCAGTCATTTTTTGGCTTCTGTTCGGTATCGGCCTGCCCGCGCTGTTTCTGTTCGGCAAACTGATTACTGAAGTCCGCGAAGACGGCGTGTATGTTCAATATATTCCTTTTCATCGCGGTTTTCACCGCATCCCTTTTACCGATATTATAAAATGTGAAGCCAGAACCTATCGTCCGATTCGGGAATATGGAGGCTGGGGAATTCGGTTCGGATCCAGGGGCAGGGCCTATAACGTGAGCGGAAACCGTGGAGTGCAGCTCGTGTTTGAAAGCGGCAAACGGCTGCTGATCGGATCGAACCGGCCTGAAGAATTTTCCCGGGCGATTCAGACCGGAATCGGGCGAAAAAAATAACGGCCGAAATAAGAATTCATACAATAAAAGCCGAATCTTCTATTCCGGAGTGGAGATGAGTTTATTGTCTAATCGGTACATAAAGAAAAAAGGGGCCACTGTATGAACGATTCGGATCATCTGTGCAAAGGTCTCGGTTTGATCCACGTGTATGCAATCGCTTCGGGCGCCATGATCGGATCCGGTTTGTTTATTCTTCCGGGCATGGCCCACGCCATGGCGGGACCCGGCGTGATCTGGTCCTATGTCCTGGCCGGGCTGCTGGCAACGACCGGGGCGCTCAGCATGGCCGAACTTGCCACGGCCATGCCCCGGGCGGGAAGCGACTATTTCTACATCATGCGCGGCTTCGGGGCCGCCACAGGATCCATCGCCGGAATGCTGAGCTGGTTTTCATTGTCTCTGAAGAGCGCGTTTGCCATTGTGGGAATGGCCACATTTATCCGATTGATTTTACCGGTTCCGGGATTGCTGGCCGGAGCTCTCCTCACCGTTTTCTTTGTCGGGCTCAACATTCGGGGTGTTCGTCAGGCGGCCAGTGCGCAGATTGCGCTCGTGTTCGGCTTGTTGTTTATTCTGGTCATCTATATATTGGCCGGCTTGCCTCAGACACGGACCGAATTGCTCATGCCTATGGCGCCATACGGGATAAAGCGTATTTTTTCCACGGCTGGATTTGTGTTTATCTCTTATGGAGGGCTTTTGAAAGTGGCCAGTATTGCCGAAGAGGTCAAAAATCCCGGCCGGATCATGCCGAAGGCGATCGCCCTGACACTGGTTTCAGTCACGCTGCTTTACGCTTTGGCCGTTGTGGTAACCAGCGGCGTCCTTGAGAGTGAGATCCTGGACGGTTCATTGACTCCCATCTCGGATGGCGGGAGGATTGTCATGGGCCCATTCGGCTTTTTGGCCATGAGTTTGGGGGCGGTTCTGGCATTTGTGAGCACCGCCAATGCCGGAATCATGGCTGCTTCGAGATATTTGTTCGCCTTGAGCCGTGACGCGCTGATTCATCCGGCTTTATCAAAGGTCAGCGCCAGGTTTCAGACGCCGTATGTGGCTGTGTCAGTGACCGGTGCACTGATCCTGATGAGTCTGCTGCTCAGGCTGAAAGTCCTGGTTGAAGCGGCATCGTGTGTGCTGATGCTGACCTATGTACTGTCCTGCCTCGCCGTGATCGTTTTACGCGAAAGCGGGCTGCAAAACTACCGGCCGTCCTTCAGAGCCCCCATGTATCCATGGCTGCAGATCGCCGGCATACTCGGACTGGGATTTGTTCTTTTTGAACTGGGAACAGCCGCATTTGTGATCAGCGCGTGTCTCATCCTGATCGCTTTTCTGCTTTTCTGGTTTTACGGCCGCAAACAGGAGGCTCGTGAATCCGCTCTCCTGCATCTGATCGCCCGGCTGACGGATCGTCAGCTCGCTCATGGCGCGCTGGAAGCGGAACTGAAACAGATTATTCGTGACCGGGACGAAATCGTGATCGACCGTTTCGATCGGCTTGTGGAAAACGCGCCTGTTTTGGATATTGATCAGCCTTTGTCCGGAGAAGATTTCTTTCATGCGGCATCGGAACAACTGGCACCCCGTTTGAATATGAAGCCGGCGGAGTTCGCAAAACTCCTGCAGCGCAGGGAAGCGGGGAACAGCACGGTTCTCAGTCCCTTTCTGGCCGTACCGCATATTGTTGTGGAAGGGCAAGGCCGGTTTGATTTGCTGATTGCCAGAGCTTTAAAGGGAATTGATTTTGGTCCTGAAGCGCGGAATGTCCGCGCCGTGTTCGTCCTTGCCGGAACGGTCGATGAGCGCAACTTTCACCTTCGGGCGCTGTCCGCCATTGCGCAAATCGTTCAGGGGGGGGAATTCGAGAAACGCTGGATGAGGGCCAGGGGATCTCAGGGCCTTCGGGATGTGATACTCCTGTCCGACCGTATCCGCCATTCACCCGCGTAGGCGGCGCGGCTTAAGCGTCGGCAGCAATGAAAACAATCTATCCGCCGATAAATGACCAGAATGAAATGCATCAGGGGAGCAGATTCAATGAATGATTCCGACGGCAATCTATGCGGACATCCATGCAAAAGGGAATTGACAGAGGATTGTCCCGACGAACCTGAACCCGGATGGTTGCGCGGCATTGCGGGTGATGCAGACGGCAGGTGCGCTTTCGTACCGTAACCGGCCGATTCATCTCCTGCCGAATGCGCTTTTCCACGGAGCTCAAGGAGGAGGTGAAACATGAAACCGATGAAACTGCCAACCGAAGCGCGTTTGCGCCAGCTCATCGAGAAGAATAATATCAAAGCCCTCAGGGAATTCTGTGAGACCGGTCATCCGGCCGCTGTCGCCGAGATGCTTTCCGGGCTGAACAAGCAGGAGGCCTGGACCGTTCTCCGGAATGTGGATTTCCCGGTTCGTGCCGAGATCTTCAGCCACCTGGACGAAGACTTCGGAGCCAAAATCATCGGAATTCTGAAGCGTGATGAAGCGGCTCATCTGCTGTCGGACATGCCGCCTGACGACCGGGCCGACCTCTTCAAACGACTCCCCGAGGAGATCCGGGAATCGGTGCTTCCCTCTTTGGCAAAAGCGGAGCGGGAGGATATCCGGCGGCTGGCCGCTTATCAGGAAGGCACGGCCGGAGCGGTCATGACTTCCGATTATGCCATGCTCCTTCCGCACCTGACAGCCGTGGATGCCATCGACCACCTCCGGCATGTCGCGCCTGATCGAGAGACCATTTATTATGCGTATGTGGTGGATGAAAACCGGAAACTGCTTGGGTTTGTGTCACTCAAGGATTTGATCCTTGCCCGGCGGGACGCCAAAGTCGGGGATCTGATGAATCGAGATTTCATTTTCGCAAGAACCGATGAGGACCAGGAGAGCGCGGCCGATAAGATACAGAAATACGATCTGATCGCTCTTCCGGTGGTCACCGATGAAGAGACGCTGGTCGGGATTATCACGCATGATGACGCCATGGATATCATTACCCAGGAATACACCGAGGACATGGAAAAGTTCATGGCTATCGCCGGTCCTCACGAAGACGCGGTTTACATGAAGACTTCCTCCTGGGTCCATTTCAAGAACCGATCCATCTGGGTAGCCATGCTGGCCGTTGTCGGTTTGGTATCCGGTTTCATTGTACAGAGTTTCGAAGGTATTTTGATGCAGGTTGCTCTACTGGCGGCATTTATGCCCATGCTTGCCGATACCGGCGGCAACACGGGCAGCCAATCAGCGATACTGGTGATTCGTGCCCTGGCCCAGAAGGAAGTTTCTCCCCGTGACATTTTCCGTGTACTGATCAAGGAGTTCAGGGTGGGTTTGCTGCTGGCACTGATTTTGGCCGCGATCGCCTTTGTCAGAGTTCTGCTGCTGAGCGGCGGAACTCAAATTCCCGATCATTTTTCGTTATCACGCATCGGCCTGGCTGTTTCGCTGGCGCTGGGTTTGCAGGTCATTACCGCGACACTCATCGGTGCCATGCTGCCGCTGGGTGCAGCCCGGCTGAAACTGGATCCGGCCGTGGTGGCCAGCCCCGCATTGACCACTTTTGTGGATATCACGGGGCTTCTGATCTACTTCATGACCGTAAAATGGGTGCTGGGCATGTAGGAGTCAGGAATACTTTTATCGGCCTGTGAGGCGACGGAAAAAGCCCGGCTGTGATCAGCCGGGCTTTCGCAAAATCCATCTTTGAATTATATTTTAGAGACTTTGCTTGCTTGCAGTCCTTTGGGTCCTTCGACGACTTCGAATTGCACTTCGTCACCTTCATCCAGTGATTTGTAACCGTCACCTTCGATGGCGTTGAAATGGACGAATACATCTTCGCCCTGTTCACGGGAGATGAAACCATAACCTTTTGAACCGTTGAACCACTTTACTGTGCCTTTTTCCATTGAACTTTTCCTTCATTAAAATGTGGGTTGCGTACGTTTGATTTTTCAGCCCGTTAAAAAAAAATCGTTTTGAACAGTCTTGTACCATTCTCCACGATCGTTTTTCAAAAAATGTAGCGGAAAAAGAAACGTACAATACATTGACAGAACCAATATAAATGATATTCTCACAAAAAGCAACATAAATGTGTTCCATCCGATATTTTTTTTATTCTGCCGGTTTTTTTATTGATGCTTCTATCAGGGATCCGCGTCTAATGGCTGATAGGGGTTTAAACGGATCCAGGTTCAGCGGAGTCACACAGAACGTGTGCAGGGGTGCACGGAGAAAACGGTTTAAAGCGGATGCATCCCTTTTGAAAACCCGGATAAAGGCCAATAAAAAAGTTCTTGAACTTCGGGCGGTAAATGCGTATATTTAAACAATTGTGTTTCATAAACATCAGGCGGGTTGAAAAATGAAAATGGTTTTTATGTTCCTGGGAGCGCTCTTTCTTTCATGCGGCGCTTCACGATTCGGGGGAAAAGAAGCCCCTCCACAAAGGCCGGATGAGTCGCCCTATAACGAGGAATTTGATCCCGTTCCTCTTGAGCCGGAAATCATTGTGCTTCCTCGAGACAAAGAAGAGAGCCGTGAAACAGCCAGGGATCCGGTAACAATCCCTCAAACACCGGAGGCCGAGGGCCTGGAGATGACCCAGGGCTATCGCGTTCAGCTTCTTTCCGGTAAAGACGCCGAGGCGGCCATGGAAGCCAAACGTCGCGCCATCTTCATGTTCGAGGAGTCGGTTTATCTTGATTTTGAGAGTCCTTATTACAAGCTTCGCGTGGGAGACTGCCTGACCCGGGAAGAAGCCGAAGCGCTGCGGCGTAAAGCGCAAAGAAATGGATTCTCCAATCCATGGATCGTTCCCTCCCGTGTTTTCAGGAAAAAGGATCAGCATTCCGATGGGTAAGGGTCAGGACGGAATATGGATTGAAGCGGTATCTCGATGCAGGAGATACCGCTTTTCTTGTCTTGTGCGGCCCCATTTTGATCTTGGAAAATGCCCGAAAATTGATTAAATTCCTGTATTGCAGCCGGGTTGCCCGTATTGACAAAGCATAGTCTGTGATGGTTTCCTGCAAGGTTCCGAGTTCTGCACGGTATGATACCCGCACTGATTATGGAGCAGGAAAAGTTTTATGGTGATCGCGTGAAATCGGATCTATACGCTTCAGCGGTCACAGATCAAGAGGTGTTTATTGAAAGAACTGTCCCGGAATTTTTTCATCCGGGGAAATTGAATACAAGTGTTGGAGGTCTTTATGTCGGGTCACTCCAAGTGGAGTACCATCAAACACAAGAAAGAGAAGCAGGATGCGCAGCGTGGAAAGATGTTCACAAAACTGATCCGGGAGATTACCACGGCGGCACGTGAAGGGGGGGGTGATGAATCCGCCAATTCCCGCCTGCGGACGGCCATACTGGCAGCCAAGGCGGCCAATATGCCTCAGGTGAATATTGAGAAAGCGGTTAAAAAGGGCACCGGTGAACTGCCGGGTGTGGTTTATGAGGAGAAAACGTATGAAGGCTACGGTCCGGGAGGCGTGGCGATTTTGGTTGAGACGCTCACGGACAATACCAATCGGACCACCTCGGAAGTCCGGCACCTTCTTAGTAAATACGGAGGGAATCTGGGCGAGACAGGCTGTGTGTCCTGGATGTTCGAGACCAGGGGGCTGATCACCGTGGACAAGCAGACGATCGATGAAGAAAAACTGATGGAAATCTCGATTGAGGCCGGCGCTGTGGACATGAGCGGTGAAGATGAGGTTTATGAGATTATTACCACGACCGAAGGATTCGCGAACGTTAAAGAGATTCTGGCCGAAAAAGGCGTGGATATTCTTTCCGACGAAATCACGAAGATTCCGAAATCGAATGTTCACGTGGAAGGAAAGCAGGCCGGGCAGGTGCTGAAGCTGGTGGAAGCCCTGGAAGATTCCGATGATGTCCAGCAGGTCTATGCCAACTTCGACATGGATATCGAGTGAAGGGCGGGGACTGTTTGCTGATTCTGGGAATCGATCCGGGATCCTACCGAGCCGGTTACGGTCTCGTCGAAAAACAGGGGACACTGTGGACGGTTCATAACCATGGCGTGCTGTGTGCGCCCAGGCATTCCGGTCTTCCGGAGCGATTGAAAATGATTTATGAACAGGTGATGTCTCTGATCGAACAAACCAAACCCCAGGCCGCGGCCGTGGAAGAAGTATTTGTCAGCCGGAACGTACGCACTTCTCTGGTGTTGGGGCACACGCGCGGCGTTATTGTTCTCGCGGCCGCCCAATGCCGGGTGCCGGTTTTCGAGTATTCACCCCGTGAGATCAAACAGTCTGTTACCGGAAACGGAGGGGCCGCCAAGCAGCAGGTTCGATGGATGATGGGCCGGCTGCTTCCTTTTGACATGGCGAATGTCAAAGAAGACGCGGCTGACGCGCTGGCTGTCGCCTATTGCCATGGCGTAAAAAGTCAATCGGTGTTTTTTTCATGATCACCTATCTGCAGGGTACTTTGGTTGAAAAGAATCCCGCCTACGCGGTGATTGACATCGCGGGAGTCGGGTATCATGTGTGGATTCCCCTTTCCAGCTATCAGGCGCTTGGCGAGTCGGGATCCGGCATTCAACTTTTTACCCATTTGGTTGTAAGGGAAGACGCTCTTCAGATATATGGATTCGCTACCCGGCGGGAGCGCTCTCTGTTTCAACTGCTGATCGGCATATCCGGTGTCGGACCGAAACTGGCGCAGACCATACTTTCCGGACTGGCGGCCGACCAGCTGGAGAGAGCGGTTGCCGCTCAGGATTCGGAAACCCTGACCGCCATACCGGGTGTGGGAAGGAAAACGGCTCAGAGACTAATACTTGAGTTGAAAGATAAAATAACCCTGACCGACGCGGGAGAGGGAAAAAGCATGCCATTGTCCGGGCTTGAAGAAGAGGCTGTTCTGGCCCTGGTTTCTCTGGGCTATCCCAGGGCCAGGGCACGCAAGGTGGTTTCGGAAGTGATGCGGAAGGATGCATCGGGCTCGGTTGAATCGATCATTCGTCAGGCCTTGAGCGGGATATAGCGCGGCAGGGTTTGTGACCGGGCCGGCAGTTTCCAAATACTGAACGAGGAGCATTCATTCATGCAACCGTCACGAATGACCGATCCATTGCTGCTGGAGGAGGAGCTGTCCCTCGAACGTACGCTCCGGCCCCGGAGTTTGATGGAATTTGTGGGTCAGGAGAAGATGACGGCCAATCTCAGGGTTTTTATTCAGGCAGCCCGGGAGCGGGGGGAACCTCTGGATCACGTTCTGTTCTATGGTCCTCCGGGGCTGGGAAAAACGACACTCGCCCACATTATGGCCCATGAGATGGAATCGGGCATCAAAACAACCACAGGGCCGGCTCTTGAGCGCCCCGCTGATCTGGCCGGTATTCTGACCAATTTGCAGCCCGGTGACGTGCTGTTTATCGATGAAATCCATCGGCTCAATACGGTTGTGGAGGAATATCTCTATCCCGCGATGGAAGATTTTCGGCTGGATATCGTGATCGACCGAGGGCCTCACGCTCGAAGTGTCTGTCTGAATTTGCCCCATTTCACTCTGGTCGGCGCCACGACCCGTGCCGGGCTTCTGACGGCTCCAATGCGGGCCCGGTTCGGAGTCGTCAACCGACTCGACTATTACCAGCCTGAAGAGCTGGTCCGTATTGTCGAACGTTCCGCCGGACTCCTGGGTGTCGAGGTCGAATTGGAGGCAATCCAGGAGATCGCGTCCCGCTCCAGAGGGACTCCCCGGGTGGCCAACCGTCTGCTGCGCAGAGTCAGGGATTTTGCCCAGGTTGAAGGGGACGGCCGAATCACCCGGAAAGTGGCTGTCAGTTCCCTGGAACGTCTCGATGTGGACTGCCATGGTCTGGATGAAATGGACAAGCGAATCCTTTCAGCCATCGCGAAAAAATTCGGAGGCGGTCCTGTCGGATTGAACACGCTGGCCGTGGCTGTGGGAGAGGACAGCGGAACCATTGAAGAGATTTATGAGCCCTTTTTAATTAAACAGGGATTGATCAAACGGACTCCAAGAGGCCGTGAGACAACAGCCCTGGCCTGTGAAATTGTGGGAGCCGAATCGCCCCGGAACCCTCAGTCCTCGCTTTTCTAGAGACGGGGGAAGAATTGTTTGTCAGTGGATCAACAAAGGAGAGGGGAATGAAACTTTCCGATTTTAAGTATACGGTCCCGGAAAAACTCATCGCTCAATACCCCAGTAAAAAACGCGGGGATTCCAGAATGCTGGTTGTGAACAAAGAGGACGGCCGCATTGAAGATCGTCATTTTAAAGATATCATCCATTATCTGGAGTCTGGAGACTGTCTGGTCGTCAATGAAACCAGAGTCTTTGCCGCCCGGCTGACGGGAATCAAGGATAAGACCAACGCGGAAGTCGAAATCTTTCTGCTTCGCGAACTCGAAAAAGATCTGTGGGAAGTTTTGGTAAAACCCGCGAGGAAAGTGCGGGTCGGCAACAAGTTGAATATCGGCGGAAAAATCAATTGTGAAGTAGTGGATAACACGGTCTCGGGCGGACGTGTGGTGCGTTTCAGCTATCAGGGCGATTTTAATGCCATTATAGACAACATCGGCAAAGTACCGCTGCCTCCTTATATCAAGAGGGAGTCGGAGAATGTTGACAAGGACCGTTATCAATCGATCTTTGCCAAAACACGGGGAGCGGTAGCGGCTCCAACGGCGGCACTGCATTTTGACAAGAAAATCATCAAGAAGCTGGAGGCGCGCGGCGTCATCATCGTGCCGGTTTTGCTTCATGTGGGACTGGGGACGTTTCGGCCCATCGTGGTCGAAGATTTGACACGGCACAAGATGGATTCGGAATATTTCGAGGTTCAGCCTGAAACCGCGGCTACGATCAATCGGACCATTGATAACAGGAAAAAGGTCGTGGCTGTGGGCACAACGGTGGTCCGCGTCCTGGAAAGTGTTGTGACCACGGACAGCCATATCAAGGCGGATCAGGGCTGGACCGATAAATTCATCTATCCTCCCTATGATTTCAAGGTTGTCAGCAGTCTGTTGACGAATTTTCATATGCCCGCTTCCACGCTTCTCATGCTGGTTTCGGCATTCGGCGGTCGTGAGCTGATTTTCAAGGCGTATCGGTATGCCATTCGTGAATCATACCGGTTCTTTTCCTATGGCGACGCCATGCTGATTCTTTGACAGCGCTTCAGGACAGGTGCCATGAAAGTCACGGTGATCATTCCCGCGGCGGGATCGGGCCGCCGAATGGGGGGCAAAGTTGCCAAGCCCTTTCTGAATCTTCAGGGCAAACCCGTTCTGATTCATGTTCTGTCTGTTTTCCAGGCCTGTTCGGCCGTTCATGAACTGATTGTGGCCGCTTCGAAGGATGTTCAGAATGGTCTCGAACCGATTCTGAACGACTGTGGAATTTGTCGACCTGTCCGGATGGTGCCGGGAGGAGTGGAGAGGCAGGATTCGGTTCGAAACGCGGTGAGATGTATATCCAGCGACTCGGAAGCGGTTCTGGTTCATGACGGCGTCCGTCCGCTGGTCAGTCGGGATCTGATCAACCGTGTGATCGCCGCACTGGAAAGTCATTCGGCCGTGGTGCCCGCCTTGCCTGTACGCGATACCCTGAAGCGGGTCTGGGAAGGCCGGGTTATGGAAACCGTATCGCGGGCCGGTTTATGGCAGGCTCAAACCCCGCAGGGCTTTCGAAGAGAACTTCTCGCAGAAGCCCATGAAAAGGCGCTCGAAGATCGAGTTTATGGAACGGACGATGCTTCGCTGGTTGAAAGACTCGGAATATCCGTGCATGTGCTCGAGGGCGAGGTGAAAAACATCAAGATAACGACTCCCGAAGATTATCGGCTGGCGCAGGTTCTGATGGAGGAGTGAGGATGCGCGTCGGATTCGGATACGATATACACGCTTTGGTTCCCGGACGGCCTCTGGTTATCGGCGGTATCACTCTTCCTTTTGAGTATGGTCTGGACGGGCATTCGGATGCCGATGTGTTGACCCATGCCCTGATCGACGCCATGCTGGGCGCGGCGGCCATGGGAGATATCGGAACCCTTTTCCCCGACACAGAGGAGCGCTACCGCGGTATATCCAGCCTGCGCCTGCTGAAAACCGTGCTGAACACAATGAATAAAGCCGGGTATCAAATCCATAATATAGACGCCACGATCATTGCCCAGGCACCGAAACTGGGACCGCACAGAGACCGGATAATTCGAACACTGGCCGACGCCATGGGAATCCCGGTTAACCGGGTATCCGTTAAAGCGACCACCCATGAAGGATTTGATGCCACCGGACGAGGAGAGGCCATTGCCGCTTACGCCGTGGTATGTCTCTCCGGAGGCGATGGATGACCGCAGCATGGGAGGCTTTTCTCCGTTCTCTGGATGGAGGATGGGGTTATATTTTTCTTTTTTTCAGCTCGCTGGCGGAGAATCTGTTTCCGCCTTTGCCGGGAGACACGGTTTTGGTGGCAGGAGCCGTACTGGTGGGGATGGGGAAGATGACTTTTCTGCCCGCTTATCTGTCTGCAACAGCGGGCAGTTTTTTGGGATTTATGATTCTGTACCGGCTGGGAAGATACTGGGGGCCGGCCCTGGTCGGCCGGCTGCCCTTTTTTCGTGAAGATCATCTCGAGCGTGCCGGAGCATGGTTCGGCCGTTACGGCGTCTGGGTGATCGGCATGAATCGTTTTCTGTCAGGTTTCAGGGGCATCGTGTCTCTGGCCGCCGGTATGGTGAAAATGAACCCAAGGGTGGTTGCTCTTCTGGCTCTGGCAAGCTGTCTGATCTGGAACGCACTGTTGATGTTTTTAGGTGTCTGGGCGGGAATTCACTGGAAGTTGATACTGAGCAACTACCAACGGGTTGTTTTCATTCTACTGCTGCTGGCAGCGGTGTTTCTGGTGATCCGTGTGCAATTGAGAAAAAGAAAATCCAGACAGGAAAGAGAGTGAGTCAAATCAAACAAGACAAGGCAGAATCGGTCCGCACGAGGTTTGCCCCCAGTCCCACAGGGCGACTGCATATCGGCAATGCCCGAACAGCGGTCATGAACTGGCTGTTCACGTGCCGAATGGGAGGGCGACTCATTCTGAGAATAGAAGACACGGATGAGGAGCGGTCTGGCAGGGAATCGGAAACCGCGATCCTGAAAGATCTTCAGTGGCTCGGCATACAGTGGGATGAAGGGCCGGATTTGGGAGGGCCCTATGGACCCTATCGTCAGTCTGAACGGACGGAGATCTATCGGATCCATGCCGATCTCTTGCGGAAGGAGGAAAAGGCCTATCCCTGTTATTGCACTGCCAGAGAGCTGGAGGACAGGCGCAAGGAGAGGATACAAAGGGGCGATTCGGCGGTTTATGACGGACGGTGCCGTCATTTGACCCGGGAGGAGCGCCGCGGGCTTGAAGAGGAGGGAAGGCTGCCCGTTTTACGATTCCGGGCCGAAGCCGGTTCCGTGGAATTCGATGATCTGATCAAAGACCATGTGTCTTTTCCAGGCGATCAGCTGGGTGATTTCGTGATTTTACGGGCGAATGGTATGCCCATGTATAACTTTTCCTGCGCGGTGGATGATCATCTGATGCACATTTCCCACGTAATCCGGGGTGATGACCATGTATCCAATACACCGCGTCAGGTTCTGCTCTTTCAGGCTTTTGGATGGGATGTGCCGGTCTATGCCCATATTCCCATGATTCTGGGGTCGGACCGCGTCCGTCTTTCAAAGCGGCATGGCGCGGTATCCGTAGCCCAGTTTCGCGAACAGGGATATCTGCCTGAAGCCCTGGTCAACTTTCTTTCTCTTTTATCCTGGTCTTCACAAACCGGTGAAGAGATTCTGACGCTTCGTCAGCTGATTGACGAGTTCGATTTCAAACGGGTTTCTTCTTCGGCGGCGGTTTTTGATACGGAAAAACTGGATTGGATGAACGGCGTGTATATTCGGCGAATGGAAGCGGACCGTCTGGCAAATCTTGTCGAACCGTTTCTGAAGGAATCCGGGTATTCCGTGTCGGGTGAAAAACTGCGTGTTCTGGCCTCTGTCCTGCAGCCGAAAATGGAGCGGCTGAGCCAGATTTCTGAAAGGGCCAGGCCGTTTTTCGCCGACCGGGTTAAGCCTGAAGATGATGAAGCGGCTTTTTGGCTGCAAACAGAACCGGCCCGCCGGGCGCTCAAGGCTCTTGATGATCTTCTGGAGACCGTCTCCGAACCGGAATGGTCCGGCACGGCGTTTCTCTCCCTGATGAAAAAGGTGCAGGAAACGACCGGAATTCGAGGAAAGGATCTGTGGATGCCCGTCCGAGTGGCTCTGACGGGCCAGCTGCATGGACCGGAGCTGCCGGTCCTGGTCGAATTTTTGGGATTGGCCAAGGTCAGACGCTTTATCCGCGGGAGTTTGGCATGAAAACAGGCAGATATTATTCCTGTTCAGGCCGGCTGATGGCTGTAACCGTCCGGAAAAATGGATGTGAATCATGAACTGGCCCGCGCTGCTTTTTGGATGCTGGATGGGATTGACCCCGGCGGAATCCCGTATGGAGATGGAACCGCCTCGCGGGCTCGAACGCCATTATCAATTCTGGATTCGAGTATTCACCGAATTTTCGGTTCATGAACAGCTGATCGTGGATTCCCGGGCGCCTTACCGGATATTCCGCGTGACGGATTATCGCGAAGCGTTTCCCGGCGGTCATGCGACCCGCAGCCGGAAGAATGAATGGCTGGCAGCACAGAAAGATGAGGTGGCGGAGCTGCTGCGCGGCCTGTCGGAGAAATCCGAAACAGACTCATTCACGCATGAGGAATCCGCCATTCTTGCCTGTTTCGGATACGGGGCGGAACCATCTGTGGCTGGTGATGCGGTCCGATATCTGCGCGTGCAGGGCGGGATGCGGGAACCCTTTCTCGAGGGTCTCATCCTTTCCGGACGGTATCTGGATGCGTACCGGAAAATATTCAGTGAAAAAGGACTTCCGGAAAGGCTGATCTACCTGCCCCATGTCGAGTCCGGTTACCGTTTTGAAGCACGATCCAGAGACGGGGCCGCGGGTGTCTGGCAGTTCACACGCGGGGCCGCCAAACCCCATCTGCGAATGGACCGGGATGTCGATGAGCGGCTCGATCCCATTCTGTCGGCTCGCGCCGCAGCCCGAGTGTTGGCCGGTCATTACCGGTCTTTGGGAAGCTGGCCCCTGGCGGTGACGGCTTACAACACGGGCCTGTCCGGTATCCGGCGTGTGATGGAGAGCGTCCAATCCGCCGATCTGGGCGATCTGGTCCGGCAAAGCCGGCATGGCCGTTTTGGATTCGCCTCGAAAAATTTTTATGTGGCTTTTTTAGCCGCGTCTTTCATTGCGGAGAATCCGGAACCTTTCTTTGGCCCGGTCCGAAAGGAGCCGCCATGGGATATTTCCGAAGTCACTCTCAAGAGCCGACAAAATGTGGAATCCCTTGTCGACCGGTATGGTGTGTCCGGGGATACGCTGAAGGCATTGAATCCGGCCCTGCTTTCCGGTATTTGGAACCGCGGCGGCGAGATACCGGCCGGTGTCAGGCTGAGATTGCCGTTCGATGCGCTTGCGGCCGGCAGTTCGAAAAAAACGGAAATGGAAACCGGCTCCACATCACGGATCATCAGCATGCCTTCCGGGCTGAATCTCGATTTGGGTATGAGAAATGAGACTTTGGTTGTTCAGGCGGGTGAAACGCTGGGACATTACGCGCACTGGCTGGAAATTCCGGCACAGGAGCTGAGGCGGATCAACGGCTTGCTTTTAAATACCGGTCTTCAGGCCGGGCAGCAACTGAAGGTCATTTTTAAAATTGTTGATAAACCGACTTTTCAGGCAAGGCGCCAGGCCTTCCATTATGAACGTCAGGTCACGTTTTTTCAAAATTATGTTGTCACGGATACTCGGGAAGTGGTTCTGAAAGAGGGAGAATCGTTCTGGACATTGGCCCGGCAAAACGGGATTCCATTCTGGCTTCTGCTGGCCTGGAATGATTCGGAAGATCCGCACCGTCTGGCCCGGGGACAGCGTGTGAAGGTCCCTGTGGTCAAACAAAATGAAACGGAGAGCGGCTCCGCCGGGTTCCTGAATGGACCCTGAGGGAGAAAGAGATGGCTAAACAGGCGGAAACGAGAAAGAGACTGATTCTGGTAGACGGAACCGCTCTGGTTTATCGTGCGTATTTCGCCTTCATTCGCAATCCCCTGATCAATTCCAAGGGTATCAACACAAGCGGAGTTTTTGGATTCACCGGTTCCCTTTTGAAACTGCTGCGAGAAGAAAAAGCCGATTATCTGGCCTGTGTGTTCGATACAAAGGCTCCGACTTTCCGGCATAAAGCCTATGCGCCCTACAAGGCGACACGTGAAAAAATGCCCGATGAACTGGTCGAACAGCTGCCCCTTGTTCATGAAGTGGTGGAGGCTTTTCGAATACCGATTCTGGAGCAGGAGGGGTATGAAGCCGATGACATTATCGGTACACTGGCCAAAATCGGAGAGAAACAGGATCTGGATGTGTTGATTGTCACGGGTGACAAGGATCTGATGCAGCTGGTTTCAGACAGAGTGCGGATGATCAGTCCGAGCCGGGGAGACGGGCTGGAGACCATCGGACCGAACGAAGTGGAGGAGAAACTCGGCGTGAGACCGGAGAAGGTCGTTGACTTTCTGGGATTGACCGGCGACAGTTCCGACAATATTCCCGGAGTCCCCGGGGTCGGTCCCAAAACCGCCCAATCGCTTCTGAAGCAGTACGAAAACATGGAGACCGTGCTCGGAAAAGCCGGTGAAATCAAGCAGGAAAAGATTCGGAAGAATCTGGAAGAGTACGCGGATCAGGCCCGTCTTTCACGGGATCTGGTCACACTCTGCACGGATGTGCCTCTTCAGATGGATCTGGAAGCACTGGCCGTGCGGAAGATGGATCGCGGACGGGTGATTCGTCTTTTCAAACAGCTCGAGTTCAACAGGCTTCTTGAAAATCTCGCGCCTGAACTGGGTGAAGAGTCCAAATCCGAACGGGATTATGCCATTCTGCGGTCCTTTGATGAACTGAATAAACTGGCTGACTCGCTGGAGGAGACGGATTGTTTCTGCATCGACCTGGAAACCACCTCCCTCGATGCTGTTTCGGCCCTGATTGTGGGTTTTTCCTTTGCCCTTAAACCGGGTTCTGCGGTCTATGTGCCTGTAATGGCGCCGGAAAAGGACCGCAGGGGTGAAATCCTTGCGTCGGGCGATCCGGCCGGGGCGGTCCTTGAAAGATTGCGGTCGGTGTTTGAGAATCCGGAGGTGAAAAAATTCGGTCAGAATATCAAATACGATATGCTGGTGCTTCGCCAGTATGATGTGGATCTTCAGGGGATCGATTTTGATACCATGATCGCCGCCTATCTGATCAATCCTTCGGCCCGTCAGTTCAATATCGACGCGCTCGCACTGGAATATTTACATGAGAAGAAAATTCCCACGCGGGAGCTTATCGGATCCGGGAAAAAACAGTGCCGCATGGATGAGGTTCCCCTTGAAAAAACGGCTGAATACGCCTGTGAGGACGCGGATGTGGCTTATCGCCTTCGGGGCATTCTGGAACCCAAAATACAGTCGCTGGAGATGAAATCGCTGCTTCAGGACCTGGAAATACCGCTTATCCGTGTTCTTGTTGAAATGGAGCATGTCGGTGTGTCTCTGGACACGGAATTGTTGAAAAGTATGTCCACTGACATGGAAAAAGAGATTCGATCTGTCGAGTGTGAAATATATGATCTGGCGGGAGAAAAGTTCAACATCAATTCCACTCAGCAGCTGGGAACCATACTCTATGAGAAACTCAAAGTTCATGAACTGTCCGGTTTCAGGCGGCCCAAAAAAACCAAAACAGGATATGCGACGGATGTCAGCGTGCTGGAAACACTCAATGGACACGAACTTCCTGGGAAAATCCTGGAATACCGTCAGCTGATGAAATTGAAATCCACGTATGTGGATGCATTGCCCAGGCTTGTCAATGTAAAAACCGGCCGTGTTCATGCTTCATTCAATCAGACCGTTGCAGCGACCGGGAGGCTTTCGAGCAGCGATCCCAATCTGCAGAACATTCCTGTTCGAACCGAACTGGGGCGACAGATCAGGAAAGCGTTCATTCCCGGTCGCCCTGAATGGGTTCTGCTTTCCGCTGATTACAGCCAGATCGAATTGCGTATCATGGCCCATCTGTCCGGTGACCGGACTCTGAAAGAATCTTTTGAGAAGGACGAGGATGTGCATCGCCGGACCGCGGCAGAAATTTTTGGTATTGATCCCGAGCAGGTGACGGACGATCAGAGGCGCCGGGCAAAGACGATCAATTTTGGTGTGATATACGGAATGGGCGCGTACGGACTCTCGCAACGACTCGGAATCTTCTTGGAGGAGGCACAAACCTTTATTAATGCCTACTTTGCCCGCTATCCCCGGGTGAACCAATATATCGCCGAAACCATCGCTTCGGCCTACACACAGGGTTATGTCACCACCCTGCTCAGGAGAAGAAGGTATTTGCCTGAGCTGAAAAGTCAGAACCGGAACATACGAGAGTTCGGTGAACGGACCGCCGTCAATACGCCGATACAGGGAAGCGCCGCTGATTTGATCAAGCTGGCCATGATCCGTATCGCGGAGAAACTGCGGACGGAATCCTGGAATTCCAGAATGATTCTGCAAATTCATGATGAACTTCTGTTTGAAGCCGATCCAAACGAAGTCGATTCTTTGAAGGACTGGGTCCGCGCTGAGATGGAAGGCGCTCTCGAACTGTCCGTGCCTGTCCGGGTGGATGTGGGCACAGGCAGGAACTGGCTGGAAGCCCATTAAAAAACGGTCCTCTGCCGTTTTCGAGGACCGTTGTGCCGAAGGGGGGAGTCGAACCCCCACGTCCATAAAGGACACTGCGCCCTGAACGCAACGCGTCTACCAGTTCCACCACTTCGGCAGAATAATCAATTTAATCACTTGATTATTGAATGTCAAGGGTTAAAATACATCAGATAGTATAAAGCATATTGAAAGATGCCCGAACGCATGGACACATCCTCCCCGATCAAACTGGTCACTCAAAACCGGAAGGCCCGCCATGATTATCATTTGCTCGAAAAGTGGGAGGCGGGGCTGGTGTTGCGGGGGACCGAGGTCAAATCGCTTCGGGCCGGCATGGCCAACTTAAAAGACAGTTACGCCCGAATCAGCGGGGGGGAGATATTCCTGTACGGCTTTCATATCAGTCCTTACGATAAAGGATCCAGATACAATCACGATCCCCTGAGGACACGCAAGCTGCTGCTGCATAAAAAGGAGATTCGCAAGCTGCAGGGAAGAGTCGAGGAGCGCGGCCTGACGCTTGTGCCGGTCCGTGTCTATTTTAAAGGCGGCAAAGCCAAAGTGGAGATTGCCCTGGCCCGGGGCAAGAAACAGTATGACAAGCGGGCCGATATCGCCAAACGCGACGCCCATCGGGACATGGAGCGGGATTTTCAGGAGAAACAACGATGAAGGAGACGGCATGAAGTCCAATGTGTTTCAAATTTTGAAAGAGCGGGGTTTTATCTATCAGACCACAGACGACAAAGCTCTGGAGAAGCTGCTCGTCACGAAATCCATCACCGCTTATATCGGATTTGATGCCACAGCCGATTCCCTTCATGTGGGCAGCCTGGTTCCCATCATGGGTTTGGTTCACCTGCAGCAGGCGGGACATCGGCCGATCGCTCTGTTGGGCGGCGGCACAACCATGGTGGGAGATCCCAGTGGCAAGACCGAAATGCGGCGCATGCTGACTCTCGAAGAAATTGAGGCCTATGGACAGGCCATCAAGTCTCAGTTGAGCCGTTTTCTGTCCTTTGATGAGGGAAGAGCACTGATGCTCAACAACGCGGAGTGGCTGCTGCCCCTGAACTACATCGAATTTTTAAGAGATGTGGGCCGGCACTTTAGTGTCAACCGCATGCTGACAGCCGAAAGCATCAAACAGCGTCTGGACAAGGGGCTTTCTTTCATCGAATTCAATTACATGCTGCTTCAGGCCTATGATTTTTATGTGCTCGCGCGCGACTACGATTGCGAAATTCAGATGGGCGGACAGGATCAGTGGGGCAATATTGTCGCCGGATCGGATTTGACGCGGCGCATGATGGGCAAACAGGTTTATGGAATCACGTTTCCGCTGCTGATGAGCGCGGCCGGAGAAAAATTTGGGAAGACCGCGGCAGGCGCCGTCTGGCTGGACAAAGCAAAGACTCCGGTTTTTGATTTTTATCAATTCTGGAGGAACGTGGATGACCAGGATGTGAAGAAATGTCTGGGGCTTTTTACATGGCTGCCTTCGGACGAGATAGAGCAGCTGGTCAGTCAAAACATCAATCGCGCCAAAGAGATTCTGGCTTTCGAAGTCACGCGCGCGGTCCACGGTGAGGACGAGGCGGTCCGTGTTTACACGGCCGCCATTCAGCAGTTCGGGGCCAGCGATCCGAAGGGTCGCGTTCAGACATCGTCGCGTGCAGGGCGGATTCGGTTCGATATGGATGTGGATATCCCCACTATATTCCTGCCCCTGAAAGATCTCGAATCAGGCATCTGGATTGTGCGTCTCTTTGTTGAAGCCGGGCTGTGCCGGACCAACGGGGAGGCCCGCAGGCTGATCGGGCAGGGGGGGGGCTATCTCGATGATGAACCGGTGGTCAATGCGGATATGGAAATAACACCAGAACAGGTGCCGAATCGGGAACTGATTCTGAAAGCCGGAAAGAAGAGAATGAGGAAGATCCGGTTTCAATAATCCGCACGCATCGAGGCAATGATATGGAATGGATCATTCAACTGGACACCGCCCTCTTTCTTTTTTTCAACAAAACCCTGGCCAATGGTTTCTTCGATGTGATCATGCCCTTTATCACGGAATCGGATCACTGGAGAATTCCCATCGCGCTGATTGTTTTGGGTCTTTTGATTTTCGGCGGCAGGAAGGGCCGTTGGGTGGTTTTGCTGGTCATTATCATTATCACACTGAGTGATCAGCTGTCGAGCCATGTTGTCAAACCCTGGATCGGAAGAACGCGGCCCTGTTTCGTGGTGGAGGACGTGCGTCAGCTTATCAGACAATCCCGGTCTTTTTCCTTTCCCTCGTCGCATGCGGCCAACATGTCGGCCATGGCTTTCCTGTTTTCATGGAAATATCCCAAAGGGACGTGGATTTTCATCGCCATTGCTTTGACGGTCGGTTATTCAAGGATTTATGTGGGTGTTCATTATCCGTTTGATGTGGTTTTTGGTTTTATGCTTGGTTCTGCTTGCGCGGCGGTGGTTCTGATTATGGAATCCCGTATACGCCGTGTCTGGAAAAAACATCAGAAAAAAACGTATTCAGAAGACGATGCAGGCCCTGCCGCAGACTGAGATGAAGAGAGGGACCCTATGGAAAGGCATATTGGAAGAGTTCTAATCCGTACGGTGACGGGCGATATAACGGATCTGGATACCGATGCGATCGTCAATGCGGCCAACTCCCGGCTCGAGCATGGAGGAGGAGTAGCCGGAGCCATAATAAGGAAGGGAGGGGCTGCCATACAGGAGGAGAGTGATATCTGGGTGATGGCCCGGGGTGAAGTGGCTGCGGGTGAGGCCGCCATTACGGGAGCAGGCGGTCTTCATGCCCGATATGTGATTCACTCGGTCGGACCCAGACAGGGAGAAGGGGATGAAGAAGAAAAATTGAAAAACGCCACTCTGAGCAGTCTGCGTCTGGCGGAGAAGCATCACCTGAAATCCATCGCGTTTCCGGCGATCAGTACCGGCGTTTTCGGGTTCCCGATGGACCGCTGCGCGAATATCATGGTTTCGGCTGTTGCCGAATACGCGGCCGGACAGACAGAAATTGAACAGGTGCTTTTTTGCCTGTATGATTCCCGGGCTCTGGAACTTTTTGACAGGGCGCTGGAGAAACTTTCATGAATATCCACCATGGATCAAACAGAAATCGAACTGAACAGATTCTTCCGGTCAGGGCGGAATTTTCAATCGATGTTTGCCGGAATTCTGCCCGGATTTAAGACACGGCTCGAGATGAGTCCCACTCCCGGTCATTACTGCATTCATCCTTTGAACACAAAATCAACGTGACAGGAGGTTGTCATGCTGGAAAAGTGGTTTCACCTGCAGGAAAAAGGCAGCAATGTTAAAGTGGAAATCATTGCCGGTCTCACGACTTTCATGACCATGGCTTATATTATTTTTCTCAACCCGTCCATTCTCTCGGGCGAGTTGGCGGGGAGCCCCACCGGCCTCAGCATGGACGCGGCCATGCTTGCCACATGCATCGCCGCTTTCACGGCTACGGTGCTGATGGGTTTATACGCCAATTTTCCTATCGCACAGGCACCCGGAATGGGAGAGAATTTCTTTTTCGTCACTGTGGCCGGAGCACTGGCCGTTCAGGGCGTTTCCAACGCCTGGCAGGTCACACTGGGCATTGTATTCATATCGGGCGTGATCTTTCTGATTCTTTCCTTATTGAAATTTCGAAAGGTCATGATCGATGCGGTCAGTCCCAGCATGAAAAACGGAATCGCCGTTGGAATCGGGCTTCTCATCGCCGTTATAGGATTTCGCAATGCCGGCGTGATATTGCCTGATTTGGGAACAGGCCTGAAGTTTAATTCTCACATTCTTCAGGCGGACGTAATGATATTTTTTGCCGGACTGTTTTTCACCGCTGTTTTGCATACTCGCAAAGTCCGAGGAGCCATTTTATGGGGCATTCTTTTCACGGCGCTGCTTTCTCTGATCATCGGGAAGGTCCATTACAGCGGGATTGTGGGGTTGCCCGCGGATCATGCGGTTTTTAAAATGGATTTGCCGGGAGCGTTGAAATTTCATTTTATTCCTTTTATCGTGGTTTTTCTCTTCATGGATCTGTTCGATACGATGGGGACTCTCATCGGCGTTTCCGAACAGGCCGGACTCGTCAAGGACAATCGAATACCGGGTTCCAACCGGGCCCTGATTTCGGACGCGGTAGGCACTGTGGTGGGTGCGTGCACGGGAACGAGTACGGTGACTTCGTATATCGAGAGTTCCGTGGGTGTGGAATACGGTGGACGAACCGGTCTGACCAGTGTGGTGACCGGCTTCCTCTTTCTGGCAGCTCTGTTTTTCAGCCCTCTGGTAGCCATGGTGGGCAAGTACCTTCCGATTACGGCTCCCGCGCTCGTCATCGTGGGTTCCATGATGGCGAAAAATATTTCCCGGATCGAATGGGAGAATTACTCCGAGGCGATTCCGGCGTTTTTAATCATCATCGGCATTCCCATCAGCGGGAATATCGCCGACGGCCTGGCCCTGGGCTTCATCTCCTATCCTGTGATCAAAATATTTTCGGGCAGGGCAAGGGAGATGCACTGGCTTATGATCGGTGTGGCTGTGCTTTTTATTCTTCGTTATGCGTTGATTCAAATATAGTTTTTGTGCAGATTACGTGAATTATCATCATTCCGAATGTTTCTCAATCGATCAGCGGGTCATTCCTGTCCAGCATGCGGGGAGAGTGAATGACCGCATGAATGAATCAATCCCGGTTTGAAAAGCAGGGATTTTCTTATTGCTTTTCACGGAAGAATTCTTATATTTAGTTATGTCTAACTTTGTTAGGAAAGTCTAAATTCAGGATGGTCCGATGGGAAAACCGCTTTCCACAAACATGGAGGATTATCTCCGCACCATTCATGTTTTAAAAACCAGGCGGGGATCGGTTCGTGTAAAGGATATTGCCGAGAACATGGGAATAACCATGCCGAGTGTTTGCAGCGCTCTGAAGAATCTGGAGAGCCATGGGCTGGTAAACCACGAGCGGTATGACCGGGTGATTCTGACCGGAAAGGGAGACCGGGTGGCTGCCGATATTGTCTATCGGCACCGGGTGATCCGGGATTTCCTGAGTGATGTACTGGGGATCGATCATTCCATTGCCGAAAAAGATGCATGCGGTATGGAACACAGCATCAGTCCGGAGACCTTGCAAAGCCTGATCCAATTCATGGAATCAGCGGGAACCGGTCGGACATGATGGGTTTTCTTTGGAATCGAAGACGCGGAAGGTTGAAATAATGACACTGGATCAGATCGAAGCGGGCCGTACAGCGCTCGTTACGGAAATTATCGGCGGTTTCAGAATTCGTCAGAGGCTCAATTGTCTGGGGCTGCATCGGGGAGACCGCATCAGGGTCAAGCGAAGCGGAATCATGGGCGGTCCGATTCTCGTTGAACTGAATGGAACCGAAGTGGCCATTGGACGCGGAATGGCGAAAAAAATTGTGGTGACACTCTCATGAATCGATTGCGGCGCCTATTGATTCGGGTCATGCCGCGGAAGCACGCGGAGATGGGTGCTCACCGCAAGATCGTGCTCGTTGGGCAGCCCAATTGCGGTAAAAGCACTCTGTTCAATGAAGTGGCGGGATATCGTTCCGTGGTTTCCAATTTTTCCGGTGCCACGGTGGAATATACCAGAAGCCATGTGAAGGTGGGCAGTGAAATTTATGACCTGGTGGATCTGCCCGGAACCTACTCTCTTTCCTTTCTGGACGAAGCGGAACAGGAAGCGCAGAAATTTTTGCTGAATCGTAAAATCGATGTCATCATCAATGTTGTGGACGCCTCTTTGCTCAGCAGAAGCCTTGAGCTGACTCTGCAGCTTACGGAACTTGAAATCCCCATGGTGCTGTGCCTGAATATGATGGATGAAGCGGCCCGGAAAGGAATCCAAATTGATCCGAAGACACTGTCCCGCAGGCTGGGGATTCCGGTTGTTGCGACCATTGCCTCCAAGGGAAAAGGCATTCGTGATCTTTTCGAGACCGCCGCGCGAACGGCTCATGAAGGCCTGAAAGCAAGGCACATTCGCGGACACCGGGATGTGGAGCTCATCATTGCCCGGCTGTCCCGGTATTTAAAACAGAATCTCAGGAAGCGCGTGTCTTTTTCCACTCATCTTCTGGCCACCAAGCTGCTGGAACAGGATCCCTTCTTTTCCGACATCATAGAGGGGGAGGATTCTGCCGTTCATCAGACCGTGAAGCATTACCGCAAGGAACTGGCTCAGGCCCATGGCCGTTCATCCGATGAAGTGATCGCGGCCGAAAGGCACAGCCTTTCCATGTCCCTGTTTGAAGAAGCGGTACAGATCGACAAGCCGGTTGCCCATTTGCGGGACAGGGTGGACGCAGTGCTGATGCATCCATTCTGGGGATATGTGTTTCTGCTTTCGATTCTTTTCCTCTTCTTTAATCTGATATTCCGTCTGGGCGGACTGGCAGAAGCGCCTCTTCTGGCGATTTTTGACAAACTGGTCAACCTGATTACCGCGGAACTGGGGACCGATACACTGACCGGCGTGATCGTTGTCAATGCCGTCCAGGGTCTCGGCGGCGGCATCGCCATTGTCCTGCCCTATCTATTCCCGTTTCTGATGGGCCTGGCGCTTCTGGAGGATATCGGGTACCTGCCCCGGGTGGCTTTTCTGATGGATGGACTCATGCACCGTATCGGCCTTCACGGAAAAGCCGTTATCCCGGCCATTCTGGGGTATGGATGCAATGTGCCTGCGGTGATGGCGACCCGGATTCTGGATTCGCCGCGAGACCGGTTCATCGCCTCGTTTATCGCGGCCATGGTCCCGTGCGCGGCCCGCATGACCATCATCTTCGGCTTGGTGGGGTATTATCTGGGAGGAAACGCGGCCCTGGCACTGTATTTGATCAATTTTGTGGTTATCGGACTCTCGGGACGAATCCTGTCTCGGTTGCTGCCGGAGGTGACGCCGGGTATGATTCTGGAAATGCCCACCTATCAAATTCCCCGTTTGAAATCGGCGCTGATGAAAACCTGGTTTCGAATGAAAGATTTTATCGTCATAGCAATGCCGCTTCTCGTGGCCGGAAGCATCATGCTGGGATTCATTCGGTTGTGGAATATTTCCGATGGAATCAACAGGTTGCTGGTCCCGGTTACCGGGGTGTTGGGGCTTCCGCGTGAGGTGGGAATCACCCTCATTTTCGGTGTCCTGCGCAAGGAACTGTCCATGCTCATGCTGTTTCAGGCCCTGGGCACCCAGCACATCGATACCGTATTGACTTCGGGCCAGATTCTGGTTTTTTCTGTGTTCGTTATTTTCTATATTCCCTGTGTGGCGACCATGGGCGCTCTGGGCAGACAGATCGGCTGGAGGGGAATGGCTCTGATTGTTGGATTTACCTTCGTTCTGGCGATGCTCATGGGAGTGCTGACACGGGGCGCGGCCGCCTTGATCGGTTGAGGGAGGGTCATGAAAAAGGCTTCTTTGTTTCGTTCTCTGGAAGAGAGGGCTGTGCAGTGTTTGACCTGCGCTCATCATTGCCGGCTCAAGCCCGGGCAGAGGGGGGTGTGCGGTGTAAGGGAGAACCGTGAGGGGGATCTTTATTCCCTTGTGTACGGCCGAGCCGTGGCCCTGCACGCCGACCCCATTGAGAAAAAACCGCTCTATCATTTTTTGCCGGGGGCTTCGGCTCTTTCTCTGGCCACCGTAGGGTGCAATATGACGTGCATGAATTGTCAGAACAGCGATATTTCCCAGTGGCCGCGGAATCATCCCGACATACCGGGTGAATGGATTCCACCGGACCGGGTCGTGTCCATGGCCGAAGAGCGGGATTGCCGGATTCTGGCTTTTACCTATACCGAACCGGCTGTGTTCTGGGATTATGCTCACGATACCTCGGTTCTCTCAGTCCGCCGGGGAATGAAAAATGTCTTTGTTACGAATGGATACTTGTCCGTCGAGGCGATCGATGGAATGGCATCTTGTCTGCATGGGGCCAATGTCGATCTGAAGAGCTTTTCCGATAAAACTTATCGTCAATTTTTCGGGGCCCGTCTTAAACCGGTTCTGCGAACCATACAGGCGCTTAAGAAATTGGATATTTGGGTTGAGGTGACCACACTTCTGATTCCCGGATTGAACGATTCTGATGAGGAACTTCGGGAAATCGCCCGGTTTATTTCGGAAACGGATGTGAATATACCCTGGCATGTCAGCCGTTTTTGTCCTGCTTACCGGATGCTGGACAGGCCTCCCACGCGTTTTGAAAGTATTCATCGCGCGTGCGGTCTGGGGCGGGAAGCGGGTCTTCGGTTTGTCTATGCAGGGAACATTCCGGGCGATGAGAGAGAAAACACCCGATGTCCTTCCTGCCGGAAAACGGTTGTCCGCAGGCGGGGCTATCAAATAACCGATAGCCGGATCAAAGAGGGGCGATGCGGTTTTTGCGGCGCGGCTCTGCCCGGTGTCTGGTCATGAGACGCCGTAACCCTCTCTGCCTTGATATTGGATGCGTCAACAAAACTGGAGAATGGTTCTGCGATGATCGAACCCAAGATTTTTTACCGTGAACTGGATTCTATGCTGGACGCGATCCGCCAGGAGAAGTCTGACAAGAATTTCTTCCAGAACATATTGCGGGCACTGCATCAGAAGTTCGCGAGCGGATTGAATCTGGCCAACAGCCATATTTTCGAACGCCGGGGCGATGCCTTTGTCCGCCTGAAATCGTGTCACGAGATAAAGGCGTCTATTGTTACAACCTTTTCCATTAACAATGACTGGGTCGAAGAAGTGCTTAAAAAAGGGGCCGTCATTTTCAACAATCCCTCCGCAGGAAAGTCATTGGGGCTCAATCACGGTGAAGCCATGACCGTGGCGGCCATCCACATTCATAACCCCGTCAGACGCTGGATGTTCATCTTTGAGCTGAACGAGGGGTGGATCTGGGATGAAACCATGCTCTTTCTCAACGCCATGCGTACCGCCCTGAATTATCGTCTTTTTGATGAAATGATGCGCAACGATCTGAAAGCGGCCGAGCAGATTCAGAAAAGTCTGCTGCCCTCTACTTTTCCGAAAATTGAGGGCTATGATATATTCGCGCATTCCCAGCCGGCTGAACTGGTGGGCGGCGATTTTTATGATTTTTTTCTCTGGGACGAGAAAGATTTCGGGGTCAGCCTGGGAGATGCCAGCGGTCATGGCGTCCCGGCCGCCCTTCTTGTGAGGGATGTGGTGATCGGTCTGCGCATGGGGCTGGCCAAGGAGCTGCGGCTTGTGCACACTCTGAAAAAATTGAATCAGGTCATACAGCAGTCCACGTATTCCACCAATTTTGTTTCGATTTTTGTGGGAGAGATCGAGAGCGGAGGACATCTGTTCTACGTGAACGCCGGGCACCCGCCTCCTTTCATTATTCAAGGGGAAATCAGTCACGAATTGCCGGCCACGGGCATCACCCTGGGTTTTATGCCTGAAATCGAATTGCAGCGCTCCTACCGCTATCTGGAACCCGGATCCATTCTGGTGCTGTACAGTGACGGCATTGCGGAGCGACAGAACAGCCTGGAAGAACAGTTCGAACTTCCCCGGCTGAAGCGGCTGGTCTCCAACAATCAGCATAAGTCCGCTAAAGAGATTGTCAAGTTGATTTTTGACACCGTATATGATTTTGGTTCACAGTCGCCCTGGGAGGATGATGCCACTTTGGCTGTGATCAAACGGCTGGTCTGAAACAACAAAAAAACACAGAAACCGGAACCGGTACAATAAAAATTGAGAGGAATGTCATGAAATGGAAGAAATACGGAATCGCCACTTTGGTTGTGTGGGGTTTCTTCTCCATCCTCGAGGGTAAAGAACCCTTTACCGTGGAAGACGCGCTGAACGTACGATCCGTGAGAATTCAGGATGTCACTCAAGACGGCCGGTACGCGGCGATAACCGTGGCCTCACGAAAGGGCAGGTTGAATGTGAACCACGAACGATTTGGCGATCCGACGTATATCGCTCCGAATTATATGGAAGTCAAAATTCTTGACACACGCACGGGAGAACAACGGACGCTTTTCCGTGAACCCGTTCAGGCGAGGCAGTTTGTCTGGTCGAATGACGGAAAACGGCTTGGCTTCTTTCTGCTTGAAGGCGGGCAGTACCGGCTTGCGATTTATGACCGGGTCAAAGATCGCTTGCGGACTGTCGATCTGAGGAGCCGCAGAGAGATCGCTTCCAATTCAGGGCTTGCCTGGCTTCCTGACGGGAAACAGGTGCTGTTGAGCCTGAGAGAGAGAGGCTGGGCGGATTCGTCTCGCGCACTTTTTTTACGTGCGACGCAGGGGCCGGTCGTGGTTTATGATTCCAGAGAGCCCTTTCTGAAATGGGAGGTGATTCGGGACCGTTCCTCATTGAGCCGGCTGGTGCGGACCGATACGGAGAGCGGCCGGGTTGAAACCGTGCTGCCTGAGGGACGTTATACGGACCTTCGGCTGACCCGGGATGGTTTGAAACTTTCATGGGTTCAGTATTATCCGGTGAAAACGGATTACTCCCGTGAAGGGGGCACTGATTATGAACTGAAAGTGATGACCCTGAAAGACACAGCGGTTCATGTGCTCCATGAACGTTCCGGGAAGCGTATTCAGCGCCTGTGGAATGAAGACAACACGGTCATGGCGTGGAGCGACAGGGGACATATTTTTATTCAGGCTTTGGATGACACGGCTGCCAGAAGCCTGACCCGCAGCATGGAAACCCGGAACGGGGATACTTTAAAAGTACAGTTTTCCATCGTCCGATGGAGCCCGGACGGGTCCCGCCTTCTGGCCCGGGAGAAAAACGGTTTCTGGATTATTCAGGTTGATGAAGAGAAAACAAGGAAAATACTCGCGCTTGATCTGAACGAACAGGAAGATCAAAATCCGCGTATCGAGGTGCAGGCCTGGAGCCGGGACAATCGAAACCTCTATTTTCACGTTTCGGCCCGGGACCGCTGGGAAAGAGGTCTGGCCCGGTTCGATATTCAGGACAGCGTCTGGACCGATCTGGTACGCGACCGGGATCTCTATTCGCAATGGCACGCTCTGAATTACGGCCGGCGGTTTATATACGAATTTTCCGACGGTGACCTGCCGGGCGATCTGTTCGCCGCGGACAGCACGTTCGAAGATCCTTTACGGCTGACGGTCCTGAATCCCTGGATGCACGATAAAAAGCTGACCCGCAGCGAGCTGATCCGGTATCTGGACGTGGATGGAAACAGACTGTATGGAATCCTTTATTATCCGGTCGATTATGATTCCTCCCGAATCTACCCCCTGGTCTGCGAGATTTACGAGACTTTTTTCAACAACGGGTTCAATGAGAGCATGAATCTTATCGCGAATGCCGGGTTTTTCGGGTTTCGGCCGTCCGTGAAGCTTGCTATCGGTTACCCCGGGGAAGCGTGGATCAAGGGCGTGACCTGCGGAATCAATGCGCTGATCGAAAGAGGACTGGTCGATCCGGAAAAACTGGGGGTTCACGGCACCAGTTACGGCGGATACGCGACATCGCTTCTGATCACGCAGACCGATCGTTTCGCCGCGGCCATCAACATTTCCGGCAAGACGAACATCATCTCCTTTTTGGGAGACAGCCCCCGTATCGGCACGAGAAATTACGCGGCTGCCGAAGTGGGTCAGGACCGGATCGGCGTGACACTCTGGGAAGCCCCTCTGAAATACATGATGCATTCAGCGGTGATGTTTGCCGACCGCGTCAAGACGCCGCATCTTCTGCTTACCGGCGACGATGACTGGAATGTGCCCGCTGCCTCGACGCGTGAAATGTACTATGCTCTGAGAAGACTGGGCAAGGAATGTGTCTGGGTCAATTACATGAACGGCGGTCACGGGGCCGGAAGAGCCTCCGACGAGGCCGAATACCATGATCAGTGGAAGCGGATTCTCGACTGGTACCGGGATCATTTTGAAGAGAAGAAGAAGGAGAAAAAAATAGATGAATGAAACCACCGTCCGGCTCGACAAACCCGAATTCCCCAGATCGAACCGGTACGATCCGGAATGGATGCTCGACAACCAGATGGGCCCGAACGCGCTGTGGCTTATGGAATGGCTGGCCGGAAAGATGTCCCTGGAGTCCGGGATGCGTGTTCTCGATCCGGGCTGCGGCCGGGCGATGAATAACTATGATTCTGCCGTGGGGGCCGATGCAGGGGTCGATACATGAGGCCGCCTGAAAAAGACAATCGATCCATAGAGTGAAAGCGGGTTGAAAAAATGGGGATGATAAGATGATTGAATCTTATGTGACCTCCGAGAATCTGGAAACCAAAACCCGGGAGTGGCTGGAGCGGATCCGGCCTTTCAACCAGCATGAAATGCAGCTGAACACGAAGGCGGCGGCCTTGCTGGTCATTGACATGCAGCGGTTTTTCCTCGATCCGGAATCTCTCACCTTTACGTGCGGCGGCGCGGCCGTTCTGGAAAACGTGAAACGGCTCATCGGCGCGTTTCGAAAAACCGGACGTCCCGTGATCTATACCCGGCACGTGCATCATCCGGACGATCTGGACGCCGGAATCATGGGCTGGTGGTGGGAGGGAAAGTGTATCGAAGGCAGCCCCGAAAGCGAGATCCATTCAGAACTCGCTCCGCTGCCCGGCGAAAAAGTGGTGTTCAAGCATCGTTATTCGGCGTTTTACAACACCGATCTGGAGACCGTACTGCGCTGTTTGAAAGTGGAGGACCTCGTGGTCAGCGGCATCATGACCAATATGTGCTGCGAGTCCACGGCCAGGGACGCCTATTACCGGGATTACCGCGTATTCTTTCCGGCGGACGGCACCGGTTCGGTCAGCGAGGAGATGCATCTGGCCAGCCTTCTGAATCTCGCGTTTGGTTTCGCTTATGTGAACACATCGGCGATGATTCTTGAACAGGCTGCCGGGACAAGGAACTGATTGCCTGTGAAAGATGTGGAAAGAACGCGGCCTGGGCAGGGGTGTGCCGATTCCGGGAATCCGGGGACCGGAAGGGTTCCGGAATCGAATCCGGTTATTCGGATTCTGCTGCTCGCTTCCGGAACCCTGTGCGTGGTGCTGGGCTTTCTGGGCATGTTTCTGCCCGTTCTGCCGACCACACCCTTTCTTCTGCTGGCGGCCTTCTGTTTTGCCCGCAGTTCGGAGCGGTTTTACCGATGGCTGATGACCCATCGCTGGTGCGGAGAATATATTCGAAATTACCGCGAAGGCAGGGGCATTCCCCGCAGGCAAAAGGCGCAGACTCTGGTGCTTCTGTGGATGACCATCGGTATTTCGGCCTGTTTTTTCACTGCGCAATGGTGGTTGAGAATCGGGCTGCTGCTTGTTGCCGCGGGTGTTACGATTCATTTGGTTAAAATGAAGACATTCAGACCGGAAGAGGCAAGCGGTGCCGGGAACTTTGAAAAGATCAGGGAATACGGCCCGGTCGAAAAGAAGAATGGATGAGGTATAAAGGGAAACCCATGAAAAAGATCGTTACTTTTACCCTGAACCCGGCCATAGACAAGAGTTCGAGTGTTGAAAATGTGGTGGCTGAGAGAAAGCTGTACTGCAAAACGCCCCGTTTTGAACCCGGAGGGGGCGGCGTGAATGTCTCGCGCGCGATCAGGAAACTGGGCGGAGAATCGACGCTTCTCTATCCGGCCGGAGGTTTGACTGGAGACAGGCTCGAGGAGCTTCTGGACCGGGAAGGACTGACCCATCGGCCGATTCCTGTCAACGGAGTCACCCGGGAGAGCCTGGTTGTCCTGGAGGAATCCACGGGCCGGCAATTCCGTTTCAATATGCCGGGACCCGAGCTGAGCTCCGCGGAATGCGATCGAAGTCTGGACATAGTGACCGAGGCCTGCCGCTCGTGTGATTACCTGGTTGTGAGCGGAAGTCTGCCCGAGGATGTGCCCGCCGGCTTTTATGCCAAAGCAGTCCGTACGGGTAAAGAAAACGGGGTAAAAGTCATCGTCGATACGTCCGGTGAAGCCCTCAAACAGGCGCTTGATGAAGGCGTTTATATGATCAAACCCAATATTCGTGAATTCAGAAACCTGGTCGGGGAAGATATCAGGGAAGAGGCCCAGATAAGGCATGAGGCTCGAAAAATCATCAAAAGCGGTCGCTGTCAAATACTGCTTATTTCACTGGGTTCTGCGGGCGCGCTGCTGGTATCGGAGGAAGTGGATCGGCACATCAGGCCGCCGACTGTGCCGATTGTCAGCAAAGTCGGGGCCGGAGACAGCATGGTGGCCGGTGTGGTGTTGAGCCTCGCGCGGGACAAGACGATCAGGGAGTCGGTGCTGTTCGGTGTCGCGGCAGGCGCCGCCGCGGTGATGACGCTGGGAACGGAGCTGTGCAGGAGGGAGGACACGGAACGGCTCTATCAAAGATTGATTGAGGAAAATCCTTCCTGTTAGTGGTTTTTTTCTTTGTGGTCTTTTCATATTGTATTATGAAGACGTCTGGCCTATATTGATAATACGATCGGGATATGCCGATGCTCTGGATTCAGCTGATTGATCGGAACGATCCATGATTTAAATTGTTGTTAAAGGAGGGCCGATTCCATGAAAAACAAATCTCCGATTCAACGAAGAGACTTTTTCAAGATTTCATCCGCCGCCGTGGCCGCCGGGCTGACGGGAAAACTGGCGGTCGGTCAGCAGACCGGACCGTCGGCTGTCGAAGAAGCCGCCGAAAAAGTGGGGAAACTGCCACGCCGCAAACTGGGGTACAGCGGCAGAGAAGTATCGGTTATTCTGGGAGCCGGCGATCTGGCGCCGGCCTGCAGGGAAGCCGGCATTCTCTGCGGAATGAATTACTGGCACAAGGCCAACCGGTGGATGCGGGATGGAGCCCCGGAGTCTATTCTGAAGAACCGGGAGGCGCACTACTGCCAGGTAAACGTCGACCGGGCCGGACCGGATCATTACCGGGGACATTTCGATGAAGATCAGCATGTCGCATTCGTCAGGGAAGCTCTGGAGAAGACCGGTCTGGGCTATTTCGACGACATGCAGCTTCATTACGGATATCACAGTGTCGAGGAGCTCAAAACCGACCGGAGTTTCATACGCGCATTCGACAGGCTGAAGAAACAGGGGCTGGTCAGGCATCTCTGTCTGTCGCAGCACAGTTACGCCGGCAACTCCAGAGTGCCGGGCGGTCAGAGCGCCGCCGAAATACTCACCGGCGTGGTTGAGGACGGCCTGTATGAACACGGCCAGTTCATCTATTCCTATGGCGCGGACCCTGAAATGGACGCATTCATGGCGTTCGCCCGTAAGAAGGGATTCGGCACCATCGCGATGAAGACGTCCCGGGGAATCGGCCGCATGAAAGAGGATCCGGCCTTTATGGCGAAACTTCCCGAAGGCGTATCTCCTCATAACGCGCTGGTCCGCTGGCTGACTACAGGCACATTGCTGGATACGGCGGTAATACGCGTCAGAGATCTGAATGAATTCGTGGAAACCTACTCCGGGGCGGGAAAACCGATGCGAGCGGGGGACGCGCGAGCGATCGCCATGATGACGGAACAGGCGGACCGTACGGCCTGTCGTCTTTGCGCGACATGTCAGCCTCACTGTCCCGAGCAGGTGCCCATCACGGAGATTTTGCGATTCGAACGTTACGCTCTGGATGATCATGACCGCTACAAGGCGAACCGGCTTTATGCCGCGCTGGACCGCCAGGGAGACCGGTGCGTGAGCTGCGGAACCTGCGTGGAGCACTGTCCGCTGAATCTTCAGATTCCAAAGAAGCTGGCGGAGATTCACAGGCTGCTGGCGTGAAAATATTGAATAGCAACGGGTTGATACTCCGTGGAATAGAGGGGAAATGGGTTTTTATTTTCGTGAAGTCCAGCGTTTCCGCCAGATATGGGGATGGCTGATAGTCCTTTCCATCGCCGCACTCATGTGGTATATGGCTTTTCAGCAGCTGGTTCTGGGACGTCCACCGGGAAACAACCCCGCGCCCGATAGTTTGCTGGTCGCCTTATGGCTGATAATCGGCATTGGCATGCCGGTCTTCATGGGGTCGTGCAGGCTGATTACCGAAGTGCGGGAAGACGGTCTCTATGTCCGGTTTGCCCCGTTTCACCGGAATTTTCACCGGTATGGTTTCGATGAGATTGCGGAGTATGAACTCCGTACCTTCCGGCCCGTTCTCCATTACGGAGGTTGGGGGATCCGCTATGGAAGCCGAGGTATGGCGTATACCATGAGCGGCAAACGCGGCGTGCAGCTGGTGCTGAAGAGCGGAAAGAATCTCCTCATCGGTTCCAGGCGGGCCGATGAGCTGCGGAGAGCCATGGACAATCTCTTCCGGTCGTGAAAGAATCCTTGCGATGAAATAGAGAATGCACCATTCGATAATAATGAATACGCCAGCTATAGCCGGGAGGGGTATTGCAGTCATTCTTTTTATACCGATTGATCCGATGAGTACCGAATGGTTTTGAATCAGGGACGTGCATCGCGCCGGTTGCCGGCTGTGCCGTTGAGCAAATGCTCTAATTCGGCATATTCCCAAAACCGAAGGCAGGTGTTTTAGCCCCGGTTTCGCGATCTGAATGAATGAAGATGGGTAAGTCTTCAGATTAGAATAGGGGTCTTTATGACTGGTAAGACCTTCTTAAACAGAGTGGCTAACGGGGAAACGGATGTCATCCAGCTTCTCTTGTCGATGCTGGATGAATGCGGGGCTTCGTACTGTGTTATTGGCGGTCTTGGTGTCAACGCGTATGCCGAGCCTGTGGTGAGCCTCGATTTGGACCTGGTGGTGGTCTCGGATCGCGTTGCGGCCCTGCGGGAGATCGCTGCAGCCAAAGGCATGACGGTTCAGGATTTCGAACACAGCGTCAATATGTCCGTGTCCGGATCTGATCTTCGTATCCAGCTCCAGAGCGATCCTCGCTATCAGGAGTTCATTTCCCGAGCTGAGCGTCACGCTGTCCTGGGGTACGAAATGTCAGTGGCATGTATTCAGGACGTTCTCCGGGGCAAGATTTGGGCATACTCAGATGAGACGAGACGTCAGAGCAAACGTCAAAAGGACCTGTCTGACATCATGCGTCTGGTCGAGACTCATCCGGAATTGAAACCAGGTCTCCCGCCGGAAATAGCTGACAAGATCGAATGATTACCATCCGGGGTGCGAACAAGTGAATGCTCTGCGCAGCAGAGCAGCCTTGACCGCTCTGCGTAGCAGAGCAGCCTTGAATCCAGGTTAATAACAATCAATATTCCGGCTTACACATGAAAAGATTATTATCCCGACTTATTCATAAATAGAAAAGATAGGATTGAAAGTCGGGATAACCCGAATAATTCTATTTGTGAATTATTCAGGTTATATAATAAAATGTTACATATTACCGCGAGAGAAATCTCCTGTGTTTTTTTAACGGCCGGTCTTTTCATGTTATCGGCTTGTTCACTCCGTCAAACCATTCCTGCAGCAGGCGTTTATCGGTTTTTCGATGAAAGCGTGGTCAGCATCAGAAAAAGCAATGGGAAAATTCTGAGGTACCGTTTCTACGAAAACGGGAAAAGCGGACGGTTGTATCCGGACGGAAAAAATCACTATGTGTCCGGAGACGGTTTTTATCACCGCTAGTACTGAAAGCTGCTTTTCCCGATAAACTCCCTGAGAATCGAATTGGGCGGCACGGCTGCCGAAGGAAACGCATGCACAAAGCGCAGCAGTTCCAGCAGCCGGCGGGCTTCGGCCGCGTATTCATGCTGTTCGGGCACCGACCGGAGCAGAGGTTCTATGTGATGCCGCAGAACCGGGAGTTCATACAGCAGGGCTGAATTGAATACGATATCCGCCGACTCCTGAAAGGGGAATATATAAACGGATTCCCCCCGGCGGACCTCCTCCCACCGGCCCAGTGTTTCGGCCGGCGAATAGCCCCGGAACAGAGAATCGCGTATCAGGCGCCGAAGCAACCGGATATCGCTGGTGGGCACCCGCCGGTGATGGGTGATATTGATCTGGGTAAGGGCGCTGACATAGATCTTCAGTTTCTGAAGGGACGGTACGGATGCGGTAATCAGATGGTTCAGTCCGTGAATCCCCTCGAGAAGAACGGGCTGGCGGGCCTGGAGGCGAACCGCCGGTCCTTCAAGGCTTCGGCCGGTCTTGAAATCGTACCGTCTCAGTTTGACCGGACGTCCTTTCATGAGCAGGGCAAGGTCCTGTTCCAGGGCTTTCAGGTCCAGAGAAGCCGGGGATTCATAATCATATTCTCCGGCTTGATTCCGGGGTGTATGCTTCCGGTTCAGAAAGTAATCATCCAGCGACAGGGCCAGCGGACGCATGCCGTTGACGCGAAGCTGGATCATCAGCCTTTTGGCAAAAGTCGTCTTGCCCGATGAGGACGGTCCGGCGATGAGAACCAGCCGCCTGGAGGATCTCCCGGTGAGATAATCGGCGATATGGGCGATTTTCTTCTCATGCAAACCCTCGGCAATGTGAATCAGCTGCTCCATGGTTTTTTGACGTACGGCCTCATTGAGCTGGTCCGTTTTCTGAATGCCCACAATGGATTCCCAGCGTCCGTACTCCTGAAACACATCGAACAATTTTCGCGGCATCGGAATACGCGGAAGCGGATCCGGCTTTCCGATTTCGGGGAACCGCAGAATCATGCCCTGATGCCATTTCTTCAGATCGAAACCGGACAGGGTTCCCGCGGAATAGAGCAGCGGCCCTTCCAGAAAAGCGCGCGTGTCTCCCATTTTTGAAAACACCCAATGGTTTTGACTCCGGTTCGATTCCAGCAAGCGGGGACTTTCGCCCATACTTTGAAAACAGGACTCCGCTTCCCGGCGGGTTAAAATCTCCGTTTGAACGGGAATATCCTCTGCGATGGACCCGCGAATATGCCGTTTCAGGATTTTCACGTCTCCTGACCGAACACGGCGTCCGGACAGCTCGCAGTAGAGACCGTCACCCAGAGAATGATCGATGAGAAGCCGTGATTCGGGAAACACGTTTCGGCAGGCATGAATGAGCAGCAGACACAGCGTGTTCTGAACGGCTCGGATGCCCTCGCTGTCGGACGCGCAAATCCACTGAATCCGTGCATTGGAAGTGACGGGAGCATGCAGGGAACAGAGTCTTCCGTTTATTCGGGCCAGAACAGGTTTCGGGTCGTTTCCATAGGCCAGATTGTGAAGAGGGGTTCCCCGCTCAACGCGCCGGCGGGTTCCGTCGGGAAATGTGAGAACGCATTGTTGCGGCATGATGATCCTCACTGAATAAACTGAAAACAATAAATTAACCAAAAGACCCCGATTTATCAAGCGCTTTTTCATTGACAAAGGATACTGAAATGATTACTTTGCATTCGTATGCCGAGAGAACGTATCGCTATAATCGGAGCTGGAAGGGTGGGAACCGCCCTGGCAGAGGCGCTGGTAAAGGCCGGATATCCCATTCTGGGTGTACTGGATAAGGATTCCGGCAAAGCCCGAAAAGCGGCCCGTCTCGCCCGCGTGTTTCAGAATCCGTCCGGGATGGAAGATCTGCCTCTGGAGACCACCCTGATTTTTATCTGTGTGCCGGACGACGCCATCGCGGATACGGCAACGAAGCTGGCTTCGGCCGTTGCCTGGACATCCGACACGCTGGCGGTTCATACTTCAGGGCTACGGACATCCGAGGTTCTTCAACCCTTTAAAGAGAAGAAAGTGCAGACAGCATCCATGCATCCCTGCCTGAGTTTTTCAGGGCAGTCCCAGGAGAATCTTCAGGATGTTCCGTTCATACTGGAAGGCGAAAACCGGGCGATGAACCGCCTGGAACGGCTGATTCACCGCTTCCAGGGCATCCCCTTCAGGCTGAAAGCCGATGAAAAACCCCGCTATCATCTGGCCTGTGTCATGATGTCCAACTATCTGGTTGCTCTTTTTCAGATGGCGCACGAGGTTACCGCGGATTCAAATATTTCATTTCGCACCTTCATTCCCCTGGTGCAGTCCACGCTGAACAACGTCCAAAAAAAGGGCGCGGCCGGCGCTCTTACCGGACCCATTCTCAGGGGTGATGTTGAGACCGTCAGGGTGCACCTGCAAATTCTGGAAAGCGCGGACAAGAGGATTCTGGAAGCTTACCGGGCGCTCGGACTGACGGCTTTGCATCTGGCCGAATCCCGGCTTTCCCGTGAAAAAACCGTGTTGATTCGATCATTGCTGGCCGGTCAGGCGGAGTCCGAATGAAATGGGCGGATCTTCATGTTCATACGGCGCTGTGCCGTCACGCCCGGGGTGAGATGCATTCCTTCATGCTGGCCGCGCGGCATGCCGGTCTGGATCTGGGATTTGCCGATCACGCACCGGCCCGTAGGGGATTCGATCCGGAGAACCGGATGGACCGGAAAACATTTCCGGAATATACAGATACAATTGTGAGAATACGCGAGGCGGCTCCGGATTTGCGGATTTTTATGGGCGCCGAAGCGGATATCTATTCGGGATTCGAGGATGAGCTGGGTGAGCTGAGATCCGCCTTTGAAATAGATTACATCATCGGATCGGTGCATTACGTGGACGGGGTGTTTGTATTTTCGGGCTCACCACTTGTGCTCCCGGATTCGGATACACGAAGAATCATCCGACGTTATTTTGAACTGCTCGGTGAAGGCATTCAATCGCCTCTGGTGGATATTGCCGGCCACCTGGATGCCGTGAAATGGATCTTTCCCCATAACAGAGAGGATATCGAAGCGGCGGCTTTGGACTTTCTGGATGCCGTGTCCTGCGCCGGGAAAGCGGTTGAGTTCAATACGTCGGGATGGCGGCGGGGGCAGGGTGAGCCTTTCCCCGGCATCCATCTGATTGAGGCCGCCGCGGAAAGAGGCCTTCCCATCTGTCTGGGTTCCGACGCGCATCAGCCCGATCAGGTGGGCTATGCGTTCGCCCGGGCCGCGGAAATCCTCATGAAATTTGGATACGGGCCCGGGAATCATCGGGGGCTGCCCATGTGGCTTCCCATCCAAAAAGCCGATCGGGTCCGCTGAGTCCGCGGCGTGCCGACAAGCGAAAAGTGTTCGCAAACGCTGCACGGCCTGATAACAAAATGAAACAATACGGCTGTCTAAGTAAAACACTCCTGCCGGCGGATTCTCTTCCGTCTATGATGTCTGATGGACGCATTGTGATCACTCCTGTCCGTGATTTGGCCGAAAATAAACACTGCGGTGGAAAACGGCCCATTTTAACAATCTTCTCAAATCCCTGAAAAAACAAAAGATTATACGACCTTCATCGGCAATCGGTCTGTCCGGAATCCTTATTTCCTGTTTCTGCGATACGTGTAAATATTACGATTTGGCAACAATTGAGGCTGACATTGTTCCAATAATTACATTTGGCATGAGGTTTGCAAACAGTATTGAATAAAGAAAGGAATCGACTCAGTCCCATGACAGAAGTCAAACCCGAAAAGAAGACCCTGTTCGCTCAGGAGGGTTTCATCAGTACCGAAGAAGCAGACCGGATCATGGACCCTTCCGTACGGATCATCAACATCCATGTGTTGTCCGACGGCATTGCGTTTTCGTCCGTTCCCATGGAATCCCGACAAAGAATGCGGATGTTTCGATGAAACTGTTGAACGCGAAAATGAAGTGGATCCCGTGTTTGATTCTGTCCGCGGTGGCGGTTCTGGTTTTCGCGGGCATGGTGGGTCAAAATTCTGTTGATTCGGGCAGCAGCCTGGTTCTGAAAACAATGGAAAATGATATTCGAACCGCACGGGCTGTTCTTTCGGCCGAACTCGGTCAAATCGTCATTCTGGGACAGGACAACAGCCGGAAGGTGTATCGGATCACAAATGGCATTTTATGGCTCGACGGCAAACCCGTGCTCTCCGGAATCGATTCCTTTCATTTTGAGTATCGGGATGCTCATGAGAATCTTCTGAAAAAGGAAGGCCGCCTGACACGGGCCGTTCACACCGTTTCGTACATTCTCGTATGGGAACAAGACAACCGCAACCGGCACGTCAACAGCCGGATTGTATTGAACGATCCGGATTCAAGGGAATCTTCCAAAGTGGTGTGGGCGTATTCCAGAAAATTGTAAAACTCGCTTCACTCCTCCTATACATGACTCACTCTCTCCTCGAAAGCACCCTGATGGTCAGGGTGCTTTCTTTTTTACGCGTACACATTGCCGGCGTCTGTTCCACCCAAGTTTTTTTCTTGACTGATCCATTGAAATTCTGTATTTTCAAGACGGACGGTTTGCAGGCTGATCCGGTCCTTCGAAATATCCTGTCAGCGCGCTGAAGGCCGCGTAAGTGTGGATGGCTCGGAATTGATCGGTCTCTGAAGGCCGAAATAGGGACTTTCAGCAGGGAGGCATTGCATGGCAGCAGACATTTACTCCGGTGATATTCTGCCGTTTTTATTGCGGCTTTCGACCGTTTGGAACATCGGGTTCCGGCATCTCTGTACCGGAAGATTCGAGTATGCGTCGACCATGAACACTGGGCGGAGACGGAATCGTCCTGTGAAACGCTTTTCAGACTGCATCATATTCGGCTGCAGGAGACCTTTCATCACTGGAATCAGGCAGGGCGGGTGGATATGGATTTTCAAATCCGAACCCGAAACAACCGTCAAAGCGGAATCCTGGTGGCGGCCATCAGCCGGATGAAAGGGGTGACGGATGTGGACTGGCAGTAAATCCGGAGAAGAGGACATCGTGCAAACTGAAAAAAAACCGGTGAAATCCATGGATTTTTACCAGCGGCTGCGCCGCCGCATCAATACCTGGAGCCGTGAACATCATCAGGGCCGTTTCCCATGGGGCGAATGGCTTCTGACTGCGCCCGATCTGTTCCACCTGCTGGTCCGGCTCGGGGCGGATCCGAGGGTCTCCTGGAAGCACAAGGCCCGTCTGGCGGCAGCCGTGACCTATTTTGTCTCGCCTCTGGATTTTCTTCCTGAAATGATTTTAGGTCCGATAGGTTTTCTGGATGATGTGGTGCTGGCCGCCATGGTTCTGAACGGAATCATCAATGAAACGGATCCTTCCCTGGTTGAAGAACATTGGGCCGGTGAGGGGGATATTCTGAAGACCGTGCGCGCTATTCTGCTTGAAGCGGACCAAATGCTTGGAAGGGGAATGGTCCGGCGGCTCGGACGCTGGATCGCGCGGCGGTGAAAAGCGAAATAAATCCATTGATTTAATCACCGATTTTCTTTATTTTATCCCGTTCTGTCGATTTGTTACCAGGACCAATCAGTTTAAGGAGATGCCATGACGGTTTTCGCCCCGCTTGACTGGATCTGGATGGGCGCCCTTCTGTTACTCATGGTGGGCTGCGGCGTGCTTTTTTACAGGCTGGGGAAACGGTCTGAAGCCGATTTCTTTCTGGCCGGCCGGGGGCTGCCCTGGTGGCTTCCCGCGGCGTCGGTTTACGCCACGCATACGGCCACGGACACGCCCATGTGGGTGACGGGCGTGATCTACCGGTATGGGTTTTCAGGAATCTGGTACACGTTCTTTTCGGCCTGGTGCGCCATCAGCGCGTTTGTTTCCACAAGAATATTCCGAAGGTCTCTGGCCTATACCCAGGCCGAATGGCAGAGCCTGCGTTTCAGCGGTCTGGGCAGTGAGCTGCTGCGGGGCTGGATGTCGGGCTGGCAGGTTTTCATGAATATGTTCATCATGGGCTGGGTGGGAATGGCCATGGGCAAACTCTGCAACTACGCCTTCGGGTGGCCTCTGTGGATCGGTTTGATCCTCTTTTCTTCCGTGTGTGCGATCTATGTGCTGGCCGCCGGATATTGGGGTGTGGTCATGGCCGATTTTCAGCAGGGAATTATCGCCTTTGCCGCCATTATTGTCGTCTCCGTATGGGGCGTGGCCGCTGCGGGCGGACCGGGTGCGATTGTGGACAAATTATCCGCGATGGGAGAATCGTGGCGGTTGAATCCCTTTCATTTCACGGGTTGGTTCACCGGTGATTTTCCTGTCGTGTGGTTTCTCACCATGATGTTCATCGCGCTTTTGGGTGGATTCGGAATGGGCACCTCAATCGACTGGTATTCTGAAGCCCAGAGGATTCAGTCGGCACGAACCGTTCGGGACGCCAGCTATTCGATCTGGTGGGGCACGGCGATCGTCATTGTCCGCAATTCCATATGGGCCGTGGCCGTGCTGGGTTTTTTTGTCCTGTTCCCCAACATCACGGAAGCCGCGGAGTATGAACTGGGCTGGTTCAGACTGGGTTTCGAAACACTCCCAGCGGGCCTCCTGGGATTTTTCTTCGCGGCGATACTGGCCATTCATCTGTCCACCATATCCACGCATTTGAATCTGGGCGCGGTGTACGCCACGCGGGATCTGTATCATCATTACATCAATCCCGATGCCTCGCAGAAAAAACTGATCTGGGTGGGCCGGATTTCAACCTTGATTTTGCTCATCGGTTCCTTCATCTTCGGTCTGATGATGAAGGAGATCACCAAATGGCTGATCTTTGCTTTATGGATCATGGCGGCGGGTGTGTGGCTGCCCAATATTCTGCAGGTGATCTGGTGGCGGTTCAACGCCTGGGGCTATTTATCGGCCTGGATCGCGAATCTGGGTCTTTCCTGGGTGGTGGTCTGGATTCTGCCCGCGTTCGGTGTGATACCCGAACTTCCGGATTATCTGCAGTTCTGGGCGCTTATGCTACTGACGTCTCTGATCTATTTTCCGGTGACTTTCCTGACGCGTCCCGAAAGGATGGATCGTTTGGTCAAGTATTATGCCATGTGCCGGCCCATCGGGTTCTGGGGACCGGTGAGAAAAGAAGCACGGCGTTTGAATTTACTGTAAACCGTTTTTGATGACCCAATCAAGAGGAACGCGATGAGATGGATTCGTAGAAAATGGAAGGCGGCCGACGCGAGGGAGTGGACTCGGGAAGACGCCATGGCGATTGTCCTTTCGCCTCTGGCCTATATCGGCCTGGCTGTGGGAGTGGCCTTGAGCATGCTGCTGATTCCCTCGGGATACTGGATTCTGGGGATCACCATCCTCGTCATCCTGCTCATGCACTGGATCATCGATCCGAAACTGAAGGCCGTTTCCGAAGATTTTGAGAAAAAGCAGAAACAGTTCCTTGAGAATCTGGAGAAAATAGAACGCTGGGAGGAATCGGAATGAGTGAGGGATTCTGGGTCGTTGTCGGGATGTCCATTGCCTATATCGCCTCGTTTATGGGGCTGATCTTTGCGTGGGTTCATTACAAGCGCCGGCATCCCAGGAAAAAAGACAGGGAGAAGGAGCCGTTATGATCGTGATGAAGCTGTCTCCGATCGGAAGTCCTATCCTGGGCATTATTATTCCCGCAGGAGTCTTTGTGATATCGTTTATTCTGACCTGGTTTCTCTACCGGCATTTTTCCAAAGGGTCCTGATAACGGTTTTATTATTGACATTGGGCGATTTTTTTCATAATTTATTCCTGTTCAGTCTGTTTATGGGGACGAATTGGATTCGACGGGATCGAGGTGACTGAAGAACGCGTGTCCAGGTCCTGGAACCTGGTAAAACCTTCAGGAAACCATAATAATCGGCAACGATTATAATTTTGCTCTGGCCGCTTAATCAAGCGGTCCGTTCCCTCGGGACCGCCCCTGCCGGGGCCTGAACGGGACGTCGCAAAAGGCGGGGTAGTTCCTGTTATTGTCTGAGTAACGGGAATGAGACTCAATCAGACTCGGCCGAGAGATTTCCTGCCTGCCGGAAACTCGAGGCGAGATTCAAAGACAGGCTACGCACGTAGGGTTCTTCAGGAGTCTGTTTCCGGACGTGGGTTCGATTCCCACCGTCTCCACCCATGCTGATTCATAACGAACCGTTCGAAGAAAAATCCTCTTTGTCTTTGAAGGTTCGTTTTTTCTTGCCGCTAATCCTTTCGGACCGAACCAAGAGGCGAAACCGATGAACGAAGAACGCGGAAAATTCAGTAAACTGGGCTTTATTCTGGCGGCCGCCGGTTCGGCCGTGGGTCTGGGCAATCTCTGGCGTTTTCCTTTCGAAGTGGGCGACAACGGCGGAGGGCTTTTTGTCCTTATCTATATTATCGCCATTGCCGCGATTGCCATACCGGTGCTGATGGCAGAGGTCTCACTGGGCCGCTATACGGGAAAGAATCCCGTCGGAGCCATTCTGACGATCCGGCCCGGCAGTCCCTGGAAGTGGGTCGGCTATCTGGGTGTGGCCTCGGGTTTTATGATTCTTTCATTTTACTCGGTGGTGGCGGGTCAGACCGTGGGATATTTCTGCAAAGCGGTGAGCGGCGGATTCCGTGATATGACTCCGGAAACCGCGGAAGCCATGTATACAGGCTTCACCGGCCATTCCGTGGCCCAGGTGGCCCTCTTGCTTCTGTTTATTTTACTGACCGTGTTTGTGGTTTCACGCGGTGTGGCCGGAGGCATTGAACGGTGCTCCAAGATCCTGATGCCCGTGCTTCTGGGTATTCTCGTTCTGCTCCTGGTACGGTCATTGACCCTGGAGGGAGCCTCTCTGGGTGTGGCTTTTTATCTGAAACCCGACTGGTCCGCCCTGACGCCGAAACTGGTGATCGCCGCCATGGGACAGGCCTTTTTCAGTATGAGCCTGGGCATGGGGACGATGATTACCTATGGATCCTACGTCAGCAAAAAGGACAGCATACCGGGCTCATCGGGCTGGATTGCCTTATTCGATACGTTCATCGCCATTCTGGCGGGATTTATCATCTTTCCGGCGATCTTTTCACAGGGCATGGATCCGGCCCAGGGCTCGGGAATCATGTTCAATGTGCTGCCCGTGCTGTTCGCCAAGATGCCCGGAGGCATGGTATTCGGAGCTCTTTTCTTTCTGCTTCTTTCGATCGCGGCCCTGACATCGACCATTTCCATACTGGAAGTGCCCGTAGCCTATTTCATCGACGAGAAAGGATGGAAACGCAAATACGCGGTCTATATCATCGGCGGCATGGCGTTTTTGATCGGAGTGCCTTCGGCCTTGTCCAACGGTGGCGTGGCTTTCTTTTCCAATCTGCCTGGAATCCACATGGGATTCGCCGATTTGTGGAACAAAGTCTGGGGAAGCTATTCGCTGAGCATCGGCGCGTTTTTCATCGCTCTGTTCGTGGGATATGTATGGAAGACATCCAATGCCCTGAACGAAATCCGGACCGGGACCCGGCGGTTCCCCTTGGGCGGGTTGTGGGCCTTTTCCGTCCGTTTTATGGCTCCCGTGCTCATTCTCGCGATTCTGGTCATCTCTTTTCTGTAAATTTCTTCGTGACATTGGCGTGACAATCTGCCGAGCGGAGTGACGCGTCCGGGCTCTTCATTGTTCCGCCGCCATGCCGGCTGCCGCCTGTTCGGGCCGGCTGAATCCGATTTTTCATTTGTCATGAACCTTATGCCGAATAATCCGTATACAATTTGACATGCCGTTGCTCGACTGCTGCGAAGGATGTCGATGAGACTCATCACATGATTAATTCAATGGAGGTTCGAATGAATCGCTGGATCTATGGGTGGTTTGCCCTCGGCTTTTGCCTGGCAACGGCCGCTTCGGGCGCGGACTACGCGTCACCGGATCAGGTCATCCGGAAGGTTCGACGGCTGGCCTCGGATCATCGGGGAGTCAAGATGCACGTTTTGGCTCAGACGCCGGGAGGGCGCCAGGTTGTGCTTCTGGAAATCGGATCGGATCGTTACGACGCGCCCGCTGTGTTGGTTCTGGCCAATCCCGAAGGGAATCAACCTTCGGCCACACAGGCCGCTCTGACTCTGTCGGAAACGCTTGTCAGGGACTGGACCGATTTAAATCACATCAAATGGTATATTGTTCCCATGGTGCACCCGGACGGCCACGCCCGTTTCTTTCAAACGCCTTCCGCTGAGAATTTCGGGAACGAGCGTCCGGTGAACGACGACATGGATGATCAGACGGATGAAGACGGTCCTCAGGATCTCAACGGGGACGGTTATATCACGGTCATGCGTCAGAAACATCCGGAAGGCACCTGGCTGGCCGTTCAGGGAGGGCCTTTGATGAAAAAGGCTGAACGGAGCAAGGGCGAACAGGGGGTTTACCGGCTCTTTCCCGAAGGAATAGACAATGACGGTGACGGCCTGATCAATGAAGACGGGCCAGGCGGCGTGATCGTGGGACACAATTTTCCCCATCGATTCGCCTATCACACGAGTACCGGCGGACCGTGGCCGGCCAGCGAAGAAGAGACCCGGGGTCTGCTTCGATTCGCTTTCGATCATCCGGATGTGGTGATGGTGCTGACTCTGGGCCGGACCAATTCTCTGAAGACCGTGCCTCCCAGCAGCCAGCAGGCGGAAGCAGGCGGTGACAAGTACAAGCTGCCCAAACAGTTCGCAGAGGCCATGGGGCTGGATCCGGACACGGAATATCCCATCAAAGACCTGGTTGAAATGGCCAGGGAATACACGGGATACCAGGAGCTGACCGAAGACATGGTCCTGCAGTTTTTGGGAGTAGGTGCCGCGGTGAATCCCAATCCGGGGGATCTGCCCTACTGGAACGAGGTCAGCAAGCGTTACAACGAGTTCATGAAGGAAGCGAAACTGGACGGTAAACGTTTGGATCCTCCCGATTCTCCTCCCGGATCCGTTGAGGAGTGGGCCTATTACCAGTACGGGGTCTCCAGTTACAGCATGGATTTCTGGACGCTTCCTGTCAAAGAGAAAGAATCCAAAGACAAGAAAGGCGACTTTCCCTCACCCGATGAAATCGAGAAGATGTCCAATGAGGATTTCATCGCCCTGGGTGAAGAGAAGATAGACGCCTTTTTGAAAGAGAGCGGCGCTCCGCCGCAGTTCAAGGCGGTCATGGTGATCAACGCCCTGAAATCGGGCATGATGGATACCAAACGCATGGCCAAAATGATGCGGGATAATCAGAAAAAGGAGGATACCGGAGGTGTGGATGAGGCCGATCAGGCGCTTTTCGACGCCGATCCCTCGGCTTTCCTGGAATGGACTCCTTATGACCACCCCACACTGGGGCGTGTGGAGATCGGCGGCAGACGTCCCTGGTCTCTTCTGGCTCCATCGGCTGAAGCGGCGGACAGCCTCATTCAAAAGCAGCTTCCATTTGTCAGAGAGCTGGTCAAACTGCTGCCCCGCTTTGTCATTGAACCCGTGGAAGTCAGCAGAGTCAGGGACGGCGTATACCGGGTGGAGGCCTGGGTGCGGAATCAGGGTTTTCTGCCCTATCCGACGCATCACGGAGTCCGCTGCAAACGTCCTGTGCCTATGGTGATGACTCTGCAGGGAGACGGCGTGCTTCCCCTCGAAGGAGAAAGACGAATCGTGCTGGGGCTGCTGGAAGGATCGGGAGGATCCCAAAAATGCTCATGGCTGCTGCGGGCCCGCGAGGGAACCGCGGTTCAACTGGAGGTCCGGGGCCCGGCGGGAACGGCAAAAACCTCGGTAACGCTGAAAGGAGGCGCCCGATGAAAAAGCGAATAGGATGGGCGGCCGCGGTGCTGCTGTGTCTCGCCACGGCCGCAACGGCCCGTGTCAATCTGAATTTCAATCATTATTTCGACCGGGATGAAGTAGTTGCCACTTTGAAGCAGCTGAATCAGGAGTATTCGGGAATGACAAAGCTGCGTTCGCTGGGCAAAAGTGAGGAAGGCCGGGATATATGGCTGCTGACGATTCATAATCCAAAGACCGGGGAGGAGCTGGACAAACCCGCGGTTTACGTGGACGGCGCGATTCACGGAAATGAAATTCAGGCCACGGAGGTCTGCCTTTATCTGGCCTGGTATCTGCTGGACAAGTACGATTCAGTCGACATGATTCGCGAACTGGTGGATACGCGGGTTTTCTATATCGTTCCCACCGTGAACGTGGATGGACGGGCCCGGTTTTTCGAAAGGGCGTCGGGCTACAATATCGGCCGGACCGCCGTCGTTCCCTTTGACGACGACAACGACGGCCTGGTGGACGAAGACGATTACGAGGATCTGGACGGAGACGGCGAGATTCTGCAGATGCGGATCCGCGATCCATTCGGCGGTTGGAAGACCCATCCCAAAGACGACCGTGTCATGGTCCGCACGCAGCCCGGCGAGATCGGTGAGTGGCGGCTTCTCGGCCTGGAAGGCATCGATAATGACGGCGACGGACGCCTGAACGAGGATCCGGTCGGCTATCTGGATATGAACCGGAACTGGGGCTATCAATGGCAGCCTTACTATGTGCAGAGCGGCGCCGGCGAGTATCCGTTCTCGGCAAAAGCCACCCGGGCGATCTCGGAATTCATCGTTTCCAGACCCAATATCTGTTTTCACTGGGCCTTTCATAATTACGGCGGACTCTTCGTTCGGGGGCCGGGATCCAAGCTTTCCGGCCTGTATTCTCCGGGTGATGTGCAGGTCTATAATTATCTGGGTGAAGAGGGCGAGAAAATCATTCCCGGGTACAAGCATGTGGTCGGCATGGAGGATATGTACACCACCTACGGTGATTTCGGAGAATGGATGTACTGCAGTATGGGAACGTTTGGTTTTATCGGCGAGCTGTTTCGCAGCGAGGAGCTGCGCTATCGAAAACCCGGGCAGGACGAGGAGCGGAAAGCCGTCATGGACTTGCAGAGTACAGCGGATTATGAACTGCAGCAGTTTAATGACAACCTGGCTCACGGAACCCTGTTCAAGCCATGGACCGATTTCGATCATCCCCAGCTGGGCAGGATACAGATCGGAGGCTGGCGGACCTTTACGACGCGAATGCATCCGCCTTTCATGATTCAGGAAATGGCGCACCGAAACGCGGCCATGGTCATTTTCACGGCCCGTCACACTCCGGAAGTCAAGCTGGAACTACTGGACACCAAAGATCTGGGACAGGGGCTGACCCGGATTCGGGTGCGCGCCGTGAATATGAACGCTCTGCCCACCCTTTCGGGACGCGCTCTGCGGGACCGTCTGGCCCGTCAGGACATTTTCTCGATTGAGGGCAAGGGACTGGAGACGGTCTCGGGAGGCGTGGTTCAGGATGTTGTGATGGACCGGGTCGACTATGTGAAACACCGGCCCCATATGATTTTCACCCATGTGCCTTCGTTCGGCAAGCGGGATATTCAGTGGATCGTCCGGGGAACAGGGAAAGTGACGGTCACCTTTGATTGCCAAAAAGCCTCCAACCGGACGCTGAGTCTGGAACTGTAGAAAAGCATTTCGGATTGCGGATTTCGGATTGCGGATTGAAAAGACGCAAAGTGCATAGCGCAGAGCGCATAGGGCAAGAAAAAGACCGGTTTGTTTTTCTCCTTTTTCCTGCGATAGGCCGGCCTTATGTTTTATTCATGGAATGGGGGGAGGGCATTATTTCGCCGCAGGCGGATTTGTCCGCCTGAGGCGAAATAGCGAAGGGGTTGGGGTCGAACTTTGGAAACGGCTTGAAGATACCTCTATGATGGAAGCGAGCTTGGAAAAAGGATGTTCTTTTGGGTACTTTTCTTGCGCCAAGAAAAGTACCCCGCCGGAGGCATCCGTAAATAATTGTATGTTCAGGCATTATCAATCGGGCAGCGGTGGAAGAAAACGTGAGGGGTGAAAACGGCAGGAGAAGCTGAGCGCGGAGCGGAAAAGCTATTTTGAATTTGAAAATTTCAGACATTGCAGCAAGTATGTCATCCCCGCGAAAGCGGGGATCCAGAGAAAAGACTAACAGCGCAGACAGCATTTCGGATTTCAGATTGCGGATTGAAAAACCCTGAAGAGCGAAGCCTTCTCAATCTGATTTTTCGCGTTCGCTATATGGAGCCAGATAGATAAAACGATCCATGATGTTGAGATACGGACTCCAGCGTCGGTCCGTTCTGCCTTCACGTTCCACCACGTGCTTCAGGCCGTTGGTTTTTGCATCCATCTCGTCCGCATAGTACAGGATAACCGCTTCCAGGGTGGCCGGAAGCACGGGTGAGCCGTGTTCCAGCTTCCCCTGGTGGCTGAGAATCAGGTGGATCAGCTGTTTTTTAAGTTCATCTGGAAAGGGCGGGTCCTCATTGAGCGAATCGATCAGATTGTGCACTGTTCTCCCGCCCATGACGATATGTCCCCAGAGCCGGCCTTCATCCGTGTAATCGATAAATCCCTGTTCCACGCCGTATTCATTGAGTTTGCCGATATCATGAAGCAGGGCGCCCGAGATCAGCAGATCGCGGTTGATGAGGCTGTACTGCCCGGCCATGGTATCGCAGATTCGTGCCACGCTCAGGGTGTGTTCCATCAATCCGCCCAGATAGGCATGATGCCAGAGTTTGCCTCCGGGGGCGTCTCTGAAGCGCTTCGTCCATGACTCATCGTCGAAGAGACGGTGAAGCAGACGGTTCAAATGAGAATCCTGCACGGAGTCGACAACCGCGAGTATTTTTTTGAACAGATCGTCCGTATCGAGCGGCGCGCGCGGCAGCAGGTCGCGGATCTCCACACCGTCTTCTTCTACCGAAGGCCGAATGCGCTGAATATTGAGCTGGTGTTTGTCTTTATAGGTGCGAATCCGGGCTTCCACCTTGACTACCTGTCCAACGGAAAACTGTTCGCTCAGGCGTGCGGCGTCCTCCCAGACCGAAGCCTGTATACGTCCCGACGCGTCGCCCAGCTCCAGAAACAGGTAAGGCGATCCGTCCTGTTTGGTCCTCAACTCGGATCGGCGCAGGACGAAGAAGCCGGTGACGGTTTCTCCGGGCTGCAGGTCACGGATAAGGGGCTGCGAAAATAGATCGGTCATGGCGTTCCTCCCGGAATCAGGGTCAGGACATCCCAGGACTGGGCGAGAATTTTCTTCCGGGTCATGAGATGACCGAGGCTGCGTTCCGTCAGATAGAGGGGAAGCTGATCCTTGTAATGGGGATCCATGGGCTGACCCGACTGTCCGGTGGGCAGGGTGAGGCGCGTGTTATCCGGATCGGACAGGTCCGCGATGAATCGCGCCGAAGGGCTCCACACGGCGGCATAGGGATCGTTCAGCATGTGCCCCGATGAAAAGAGAGTGAAGGCCGATCCCTTCACAGGGAACGGACCCAGGTTCAGCGTCCGGTCCAGCAGGGAATGCCGGCCCAGTGGATGTTTGAATATCAGCGTATGCAGATGTCCCCAGGTCCAGCGGGACGGATCATCACCCATTCGGTCCGCGAGGATTTCAAGTGTTTCAAGGTAACTCCTGCGTATTAAAGTCCGCAGGTCTTCTCTTTGTTCGTAAGGCCGCATCCCGTCCAGATCGGTCCGGGTGGAAGGGACCATAAGCCGGAAAAGAGCTTCATGCGGTTCCGTATGCAGCATCAGGAATTCATCGTAAAGATCGCCCAGTTCCTCTTTGAAAATATTGACCGTGATTTGATTCAGCAAAACATGAAAGACAGCCGCTTCCATGCTGCCTGTGTTCATGGAGCCGTTCCAGTCGGCCATTCGGTCGTAAACGGTATTGGCTTTGGCATCCATATCGGAACCGGTCAGGGCTTCCAGGATCCGCGGCAGCAGATCAAGGGCGCAGTCGGAAATGACGTCGCCGCCGATATCCTGTATGAGCCGGACCGTAAAAACTGTATCCGCGGACAGCATTTGCCGCACACGCCGCGGACGCCATTCCGTGATCATGCCGGAGTCCTTTTCCAGGGCGGCTTCGGGACCGGACGCGGCGACCCATCCTTCCGGCGGATTGACTTTCGGCGGGAAATCCGTCAGGGAATAAAAGGCCGGGGGATGCTGAAAACGTCCGGCCGGTACGGGAAAGCGTCCTGAATACTCAACGCGGCGAAACAGAACGCCTGCCGCCTGGGAGGCGATGGTTCCGTCCGTGCCGGCGAAGATGAATTGCCGGGGAATCGTTTGATAATTTTCCAGGACCTCGCGGAACTCCGGCCAGTTCCGTGCCTTCATCAGCCGCCGACGGACCGCGAATTCGTCGCTGTACCGGGATCCGGCCCAAACCAGGCTGAGAACCGGAGTTTCCCGACCTGGGTCGGAATGGATGACCGGGCCGTGAACGGTTTCGTACACCGTCATGACAGCCGGTTCCGATCCGCGCACTTTCAGGGTTTCCGAAACGGCTTCCATGGACCGCCAGAGACCTTTTGCCCTGTACCGGGTAAAATCCGTAGGATCCGTTTCTTCGATCACGAAGTCCATGTCGTCGGCCCCGAGATCGGTGAATGTCCACGCGATCGCCCGGTTTCGTCCCATCGCAATGCCGGGAATTCCCGGTATGGAAAGACCCAGAACATCCAGATCCGTTCCCTGAAGATGGACCAGAAACCAGAACGGGGGCAGGCTCACGGCCCCGAGGGGATCTCCGGCAAGAATCGGAGCGCCCGATTCCGTGCGGTCACCGCTCACGGCCCAGGCGTTCGAGGCGACGCGGGGAGACGGCCGGGAGGCGGGCCGCCACCGGATGGATTCGAGCTCAGGAGAAGGAGCCGTGCCCGGCGGCAGCAGACGGCGGGCACGTGACCATCCGATTTTATGTACGATCTTGGCCAGAGTCCGGTCTCTTTCCCATGAGGGGCTGGCTTCCCAACAGAGCCAGCGCATGATGCTTATGGTATCAATAATTTTCCAGGGAAGCGGCCGATGGCCCAGCAGGTTGAATTCCAGGGGGAGTTTGTTCCCAAAGGCGTCCAGATACGCGTTGACTCCGTCGGCGTAGGCCTGCAGGCAGGTTCTGGATTCGGCCGGAAGCCGGGAGGCGATATTGCGGGCCATCCGGTGAATGCCGACGGCGCGCATAAGGCTGTCTTCGGGCAGTCCGGATGGGCCCACGATTTCAGCCAGCCGTCCCTGCGACAGATGCCGCCAGAGCTCCATCTGCCAGAGCCTCTCCTGCGCGGTGACGAATCCCTGCGCGAAATACAGATCCGTTTCCGTTCGGGCCAGGATATGAGGCACGTGAAAATCATCGCGGTGCACGCTGACCGTATCGGCCAGACCGGCGAGGGTTTTCTCTCCGCGTGTCACAGGCATGGAGCGCATGAGAATGTGATATCCCAGGGCGCACAGACCCATAAAACCGATGAAACCGGCCAGAAACAGGAAGAAGACGATTTTGAGCCAGCGTGACATGCGGATTCCCCTGTCATGAATGGCGGTTGGACAAGTGATTTTATTCTAATGATTTCAGGGGGGAAAGTCAAGGGGAAAAGCATTTCGGATATCGAATCGCGGATTGCGGATTGAAAAAAACCGTAATGCGTAAATCGTAATTCGTAAGTCGAAAAGACGCGAAGCGCTGAGCGGAAAAACCATTCGGGATGTTTAATTCATGATTCATTCATGAATGTGGGCGCTGGAAGCGCCGAGCCGTCTTAGCCTGGGGTATCAACCCCAGGTATCGAAAAACAAATAATATTTGATGCACCGGAGGCAAAAGAAGCATTTCGGATTTCGAATGGTGGATTTAAAAAAACTGACCGTTGTCTGTGGCCGCAGGCCTGCCCGTGGCGTGGCGCCTCCCATGCGCCTGAGGCGCACTGCTCCGAGCCTTTGGCGCATCGCAGGAATCCATCGGTCCTGTCGACCGATACCCATAAAAAATAATACGGACGGCAAATAAAGCCTGCCCCGATTCCGATCAA
>Ga0209614_1000204_pt1 | contig 54738 bp, 52 predicted proteins | sample BlaSprsedimmetaG_FD_185484 | JGI IMG/M metagenome (GOLD analysis project Ga0209614, IMG submission 185484) | Hot spring sediment bacterial and archeal communities from California, USA to study Microbial Dark Matter (Phase II) - Blank Spring... ...
AGACATCAACCTCTTCGAGGTGCTGCCGCTGTACCGCATCAACGAGCAGGACGGCGGCTTCTTCCTGTCCAAGGCGTCGGTCGTGTCCTACGATCCTGAGGTTCCGGACGAGTTCGATAAGCTCAACTTGGGCACCTACCGGATCCAGGTCAAGGACAAGGACCGCGTGGGCATCCAGGCGCTGCCGATGCACGACATCGCCATCCAGCTCGCCAAGGCCGAGCGCAAGAACGAGTCGCTGCCGATCGCGATCACGCTGGGCAACAACCCGCTCGTGACGTTCATGGCCTCCACCCCGGTGAGCTACAGCCAGAACGAGTACGAGTTCGTCGGCGCGCTGCAGGATGGCGTTCCCACGGAGATCGTCGCCGCTGACACCGATCCCAACCTGCTCGTGCCGGCTCACTCCGAGGTCGTCTTGGAGGGTTACATCATCCCGCGCACGCGCGTGGTGGAGGGTCCCTTCGGCGAGTTCCCGGGTTCCTACTCCGGCTCCCGCCTGCAGTGCGAGGTGCAGATCACGCGCATCACGCATCGCAACGACCCGATCTTCGAGAACCTCTACCTTGGCATGCCCTGGACCGAGATCGACTACCTCATGGCGCTCAACACCAGCGTGCCGCTGTACAAGCAGCTGAAGACCGACTTCCCCGAGGTGGAGGCCGTCAACGCCATGTACACGCACGGCATCGGCACCATCGTGTCGATCAAGCCTCGCTACGGTGGTCACGCCAAGGGTGCCGCGATGCGCCTGCTCTCCACCCCGCACGGCATGCCGTACACGAAGATCCTGATCATGGTCGACGACTTCGTGGACCCGTTCAACCTCGAGCAGGTTATGTGGGCGTTCACCACGCGCGTGCTGCCGAGCAAGGACGTCACGATGATCGAGAACGCGGCGGGTATGCCGCTCGATCCGTCGAGCTACCCGGCTGGTATGACCACCAAACTCATCATCGACGCCACCACTCCGGTCGCCCCCGAGCCCAACCCGCGTCCTGTGGAGCTGCTCAAGGATCCTGCGGGCACCGAGAAGTGGAACGGCATCATCTGCGACATGCTGAAGCAGATGGAAGCCTAAGTGGCCTGTCCCTCTGTATGCCGACACATACAGGACCGTGCACCAGAGACACGCTTGAAGGAGGTACTTCATGGAATGCCCACGCTGCGGTAGCGCCGCTCGTGTGATGGTCAAGTCGCCCGTTGGCGACGTCTGGGAAGTCTACGTGTGCGAGACCTGCTGGTACTCGTGGCGCTCGACGGAGACCCCGCAGATCATCGACAAGTTCAAGCTCGACCCGGCGAAGATCGGTGAGCTGGGCGTGATCCCGGCCATCCCGCCGCTCGACTAGCCCCCCTGCTAGCCGGTCCGGGGCCCTCCCCCTTACCGCCCCGGACCGGCCGTCCCTGTCACACCCGTCGTCCGGGGCGGCGCCGACGCGCCGTGCCGGATCCGATCCGATCGAAGGAGGGAACGTGGAACAAGCAAAGAGCTCAATCACCAAGCGTGAGATCGGCCTCCTGCTAGGCGTGATCGTCGGCGCCGTCGTGTGGCTGCTGCCGCTTCAGGGCATCTCGCCTGAGGGGCAGAAGTGCCTGGCACTCTCGCTCATGACGGTCGTGTTCTGGGCTTTCCAGATCACGCAGCCGGGTTACACGTCCGCACTCTACCTCGCTCTGCTTGTGGTCCTCGGAGTCGCGGGACCCAACGTGGTCTTCAAGTCGTGGACCGGAACCACCATGTGGCTCGTGGTCGGCGCCTACCTGATAGCAATCGCAGTGAAGACATCAGGGCTTGGCGAGCGCATCGCGTACCATTATCTGCTCCGGTTCGTGAGCGGTTACAAGAGCATAATCATCGGCATCTTCATGCTCACCTTCGTGCTGAGCATCCTGATCCCGCACCCCTGGCCTCGTGCGCTGCTGATCATGTCGGTCATGGCCGTGATCGTCCAGACCTCGAACATCCCCAAAGAGGATGGCATGAAGATCGGCTTCACGGTCTTTGCGGCGTCGGTGCCGGTCTCGCTCATCTTCCTCACCGGTGACGCGGTCATCAACCCGCTGGCGGTCGAAGCCTCCGGCGGCGAGATGGGCTTCACCAGCTGGCTCATCAACATGGGTCCCCCAGCGCTGATCGCCAGCATCCTCACCTGCCTGCTCATCCTCGTGCTGTTCAAGCCCACCAAAGAGGTCGAATGCAACAAGGATGAGATCAAGCAGAAGCTCGACGCGATGGGCCCGATGACCGCGATCGAGAAGCGCACCCTGTTCTGGATCGTCATAGCCATCGTGCTGTGGATGACCGAGACGCTTCACGGCATCCACATCGGTTGGATCACCCTGGCGATCCCGATGCTCATGTCGATGCCTGTCATCGGCAAGGTGCTCACGCCCAAGGATTGGTCGGCAGTGCCGATGCAGACACTTGCATTCCTTACCGCGGCTATCGCGATCGGTGTGGTCGGCGGCGTCACGGGCATGAACGCGTGGATCGCGGACACCCTGCTGCCCTCCACCGCGCCCTCGAACCTCTTCCTGCTCGCAGGTGTGATCACGCTGATCGTGATTGCCATCCACATAGTGCTGGGAAGCGTCATCGCCGTGATGGGTGTTGCGGTGCCGGCCATCATCGCCTTCACCGCGCCGATGGGGATCGACCCGCTCGTTCCCACGCTCATCGCGTACATGGCGATCGCCGGGCACTACGTACTGCCGTTCCATCACCTGAACGTCCTGGTGGGCGCGGCCGAAGACACTAGCGGCTACACGCAGAAGGAGAGCATCCGTCTCGGCGTGCCGCTCATCGCCGTCATGTTCATCACGACGGTCGGCGTCATGGTGCCCTGGTTCAGCATCACCGGGCTTCTGTAACAACGGCACCATCAGGAGACGACCATGCGGATCATCGTTGGCATATCCGGAGCGACCGGCGTTGTGATGGGCTACTACCTCGTGTCAGCGCTCAAGCAGCATCCTGACGTGGAGGTGCACCTCGTCGTCACGGAGGGCGCCCAGAAGACCTGGGAGCTGGAGTGCGACATCCCGCTCGTGGAGCTTGCAGCGCTGGCCGACGTGTATCACAGCGACAAGAACCTTGCCGAGTCGATCTCGAGCGGTTCGTTCGTGACCGACGGCATGATCGTGATCCCATGTTCGATGAAGACGCTGGCAGGTATCACCGCGGGTTACGCGGCCAACCTGCTCGTGAGGTCTGTGGACGTATGCCTGAAGGAGGGCCGACGCGTGGTGCTGGTGCCCCGGGAGATGCCGCTTGGCAAGATCCACCTGCGGAACCTGCATGAGGCAGGAGATCTCGGGTGCACCATCATCCCGCCGGTCCTCACCTTCTCAACGGCGCAGAGACCATGGAAGACCAGATCAACCACATCATCGGCAAGGTACTGCGGCAGTTCGGTCTCGAGCACGATCGTTTCGTGTCGTGGAAGGGCGCTGAGGTGTGATGAGGACGTACAGTGCCTCAGCGGGAGAGAGGCGGTTGCGGGTCGACGGGCTTGCCGTCGCGTGCGGTCCGGACGTCTCCGTGTGCTTCGGGGGAGGCGAGGCGCCGCATATCGGCGCCGTCGCCCTCGGCATTCCTCGTCCGAGCCTCATGGATCCGGACGCTCCGTCGGCATCGGCGAGCGTGTTGTGCGTGACCGGACACAAGGAGGACGAACTGGCCAGGGCCGCAGCGTTCGAGTTGGCCACAGCGCTCCAGTGCCGCGTGAGCGTCAGCATCGGTCTGCACGTGGACGACGCGAGCACCGCCGACATCCGCGAGCTCACCGCCAACTACCGCGCGACGCTCGGACGGATCATCGAACTGCTGTGCGAAGAACGCGACTGCACAGACGAGAAAAAGATGACGAATGGCGGATGACTACCCGGATCTACGCTTGATGCTGGAGCTTCTGGAGCAGCATCGGGGGCAGTTGCTCGAAACCGACGTGGAGGTTGACCCGGACGCTGAACTGTCGGGAGTGTACCGGCACGTCGGCGCCTGGGGCACCGTGATGCGGCCCACGCAGGTGGGTCCCGCGGTGGTGTTCAACAACATCAAAGGACACCCCGATGCGCGCATCCTCATCGGCCTGCTGGCCAGCCGTGAGCGCGTCGGGCTCATGCTCGATACCGATCCCATGCGTCTCGGCTATCTGCTGAAGGACGCGGTTGCGGCACCAATCGACCCGGTTACGGTCCCTCAGTCGGAGGCCGTGTGCCAGGAGGTCGTGCACCGGGCCGAGGATCCCGGTTTCGACATCCGCAAGCTGATCCCGGTTCCCACCAACACGCCCGAAGACGCCGGCCCCTACGTGACCATGGGCATGTGCTACGCCTCGGACCCCGAGATCGGCGAGTCCGACGTGACCATCCACCGGCTGTGCCTGCAGAGCGCGGACGAGATCTCGATGTACTTCGTCCCCGGCGCGCGGCACCTCACCGTGTTCCGCGAGAAAGCCGAGGCGGCCGGTAAGCCGCTTCCAATCTCGATCAGCATCGGCGTCGATCCGGCCATCGAGATCGCGGCCTGCTTCGAGCCGCCCACCACGCCACTCGGCTTCAACGAGCTCAGCATCGCCGGAGCGATCCGCGGCGCTGCGGTTCCGATGGTGGACTGCATCACCATCGGCGAGAAGGCGATCGCCAACGCCGAGTACGTGATCGAGGGCGAACTGGTGCCGAACGTGCGCGTCCGCGAGGACCAGAACACCGACACCGGCAAGGCGATGCTCGAGTTCCCTGGCTACACCGGCAGGGCGAACCCCGAGCTCCCCATCATCAAGGTCAAGGCTGTCACGCACCGCAAGAACCCCATCATGCAGACGGTTATCGGCCCGAGCGAAGAGCACGTGAGCATGGCGGGCATCCCCACCGAGGCCAGCATCATCCAGATGGTGGACCGGGCGATGCCGGGCCGGCTCCAGAACGTGTACTCCCACTCAGCAGGAGGCGGCAAGTACATGGCCGTCATGCAGTTCAAGAAGAGCATCCCGAGCGACGAGGGCCGGCAGCGCCAGGCGGCGTTGCTCGCGTTCTCGGCGTTCTCCGAACTCAAGCACGTGATCCTGGTGGACGAGGACGTGGATCCGTTCGACAGCAACGACGTGCTCTGGGCGATGAACACCCGTTTCCAGGGCGACATCGACACGATCATGATCCTCGGCGTGCGCTGCCATCCTCTCGACCCCTCGCAGGGTCCTGAGTACAACGGCGCGCTCCGCGATCGCGGCATCTCGTGCAAGGTCATCTTCGACTGCACGGTGCCGTTCGAACTGAAGGACCGCTTCAAGCGGTCGGCGTTCCTCGAGGTGGATCCCGCGAAGTGGGCTCCCTCCCTCTTCGGTAACTGACAGACGTGTGTGGCGCCCCTCCTGGCGGACTGCCGGGAGGGGCGTTACGCTTCCTGCAGGGATGCGCCAGAGTCCTGCGGCGACCCAGGTAGTGAATGGAGAGGCGTTCCATGGATAGCAACACACCCGCGGGCAGGGTGACCGCAAGCACGGCCGCCTGGCACGATGACGGGCCTGTCATCGCAGTGGATGAGCATGACAACGAACTTGGCGAAGTGTCCAGAACGGACGCGCATGACGGCGAGGGCATCCTTCATCGCGCGTTCATGACGCTGCTGGTCGATGCCGAGGGTCGCCTGCTGCTCGCCCGTCGGAGCCCGTTCAAGCGCCTGTGGGCGCTCGCGTGGGCCGACAGCTGCGCGGGGCACCCGCGCCCGGGCGAGAGCGTTATCGACGCCGCCCGTCGGAGGGTGGGGGAGGAACTCGGCTGCACGTGCGAGCTGCGGAGCATCGGCTCCTTTGCGTACCACGCGCAGTTGCCGGGGGCTGGCAGCGAAAGGGAGCTCTGCCACGTGCTGGTGGGCCGAGCGACGGGTCCGCTGGACCCGGATCCAGCCGAGGTGGCCGAGGTGGGCGTGTTCCGCCTCGCGGACCTCGATATCGAGATGCGTGACCGGTCCGACGACTATGCACCCTGGCTGGTGGCATGTCTGCGGGAGCTCCCCCTGTGCGCCCTTGCTGCGATGGAGGAGTTCGAATAGTCTGCATGCATCCGGCGTGTCCTCCTTCGCGACCGCTCCGTGGAGAAGTTGTTCATTCGGTGACGGACGGGTCTCGTGAAAGAATGAACGGTGCGCCTTCTGCTAGACTATCGCGGGAATCGTCGCACAGACTGGGAGTACCCCTATGATCTCGATGCGGAACGTCAGCAAGATCTACGTTCCGAACAAACCCCCCGCGCTCGATGGCTGCAACGTCGAGATCGAGCAGGGTGAGTTCGTATTCCTCGTTGGGCCTTCAGGCTCGGGCAAGTCCACCTTCATCCGCCTGCTCCTTCGCGAGCTGCTCACCACACGCGGACAGATCGTGGTGGCGGGCCAGGACCTCGTGAAGATGAAGAACTGGAAGGTACCGTACCTGCGCCGCAACATCGGCTGCGTCTTCCAGGACTTCAAGCTGCTCCCCAACAAGACCACCTACGAGAACATCGCGTTCGCTCTCGAGGTGATCGGACGCTCGAAGCACGTGATACGTACGCAAGTCCCCGAGGTCCTCAGGCTCGTGGGGCTTGACGAGAAGATGGAAAGCTACCCCGATGAGCTTTCCGGTGGTGAGCAGCAGCGCGTCTCCATTGCCCGCGCCTTTGTGAACCGCCCGCCGCTCCTGCTGGCCGACGAGCCCACCGGTAACCTGGACCCGGCCACGTCGCTCGGCATCATGAGCCTGCTGAACCGCATCAACAAGACCGGCACCACGGTGCTGGTGGCCACGCACGACCGCGAGATGGTCGACTCCATGCGAAAGCGCGTCATCGCGCTCGAGGGTGGCAAGGTCGTCCGTGACCAGGACCGAGGTGTCTACGGCTATGGCGATTAACGTCGGGTACTTCGTGAAGGAGTCGTTCGTCAGCTTCAAGCGCAACTGGGTGATAAGCCTGGGCGCTATCATCACGATCTACCTCTCATTGCTGCTCGTAGGCGTCTCGCTCGGCTCGGGCATCCTGCTCGACCAGGTGGTCCAGTCGGTGGAGGACAAGGTCTCGATCCGTATCTTCCTCAAGGACGGCGCGCCCGCCGAGGAGGTGGACGCGCTCCAGCAGCAGCTTCTGACCAACGACATGGTCGATACCGTCGTCTATACGTCCAAGGAGCAGGCGCTCGAGGACTTCAAGGAGTCGATGGTCCAGGACAGCCCCGAGATCATCGACCAGCTCGAGGGCAATCCGCTGCCAGCCTCCCTCGACGTGGAGCTCAAGGATCCGCGCAACGTCCAGGCGGTGGTCGACAGCATCAAGGCGAGCGAGACGTTCACGGCCGTCGCGGACCGCCCGGATGACCCTGAGAAGTCGCTCAAGTACGGCCAGCAGATCGTCAACCAGCTGTTCACGGTCACCCGCATCATCCGCACGTTGAGCATCGTCTTCGTGATCATGCTCGCCGTGATCAGCCTTATCTTCATCAACAACGCGATCCGTCTGGCGATCTACGCCCGGCGCAAGGAGATCGCGATCATGCGCCTTGTAGGCGCATCCAACTGGTTCATCCGTACGCCGTTCCTGATGGAAGGCGTGATTCAGAGCCTTATCGGCGCTCTGCTTGCGATCGGTACGCTTAGTCTCGTGTACTTCTACGTGCTGCCGAGCCTGAGCGAGATGCTCGCGTTCCTGCCGATCTCGCTCTCCACAGCCGATGCGCTGCAGGTCTCGCTGGCACTCGTCGCGGCAGGTATCGTGATGGGTCTCGTCGGCGCCATGCTCGCGCTGAGGCGCTATCTGAAGGTCTAGGTATCCGTATGGAGAAGATCCTCAAGGTCACGACCGCCGTCACGGTCGTGGCGATACTCCTCGTTGCGGCGTTCGCCGGCGGCGTGTTCTTCGACCGCACGCTCGCTGACGCGATCGATGGCGATCGTCGCGGCTCGCTCGCCGGCACTAAGGTCGACGACGCGGTGGCCGAGGTGGCCGACATCATCGAGAGCCTGGCGCTTGAGCCGTCCTCGGAAGAGTCGATGACGATCGGCGCCATCAGCGGCATGCTCGAGTCGCTCGAAGACTCGCACGCCGTCTACTTCACCGCCGAGCAGTACGGCTACTTCAATGAGCAGAACATGGGGACGTTCTACGGCATCGGCATCACGATCTCCAACGACGGCGACGACCTCGTGATCAACTCGGTCATCGAGGGCACACCTGCAGCCAGGGCGGGACTCCAGCCCGGCGACTTGATCGTGGAGATCGACGGCGAAGCGCGACCTCGCTGGGATGTGGATGAGGCGGTTTTGCGCATCCGCGGCGAAGAGGGCACCACCGTGGTGCTCGGCATCCGTCGCGCCGGGGCCGAGGAAATGATCGACTACACGATCGAGCGCGCCAAGATCGACGTGCCCAACGTCGAGAGCGAGATGCTCGAGGGCGACATCGGCTACGTGAGCCTCGTGAGCTTCACGCAGGTGGCGGCGACGGACGTGCGCTCGGCCATCCAAGAGCTCGAAGCGGACGGTGCACGCGGCTTCGTGCTCGACCTGCGCAACAACCCGGGCGGTCTGCTCTCGGCGTCGGTGGATGTGAGTTCGCTGTTCATTAGCGATGGTGTGATCGTGACCGTGGAGGACCGAACGGGTCAGGTGGAGAAGCATCGTGCGAGTGGCGACACGGTCACCGATGCGCCGCTGGTGCTGCTCGTCAACGGCAACTCGGCATCAGCAAGTGAGATCGTCGCCGGGGCGCTACAAGACTACGGACGCGCGACGCTGGTGGGGGAGCAGACCTTCGGCAAGGGAAGCGTGCAGCAGATCGAAGAACTCTCCTTCGGCGGGGCCGTGAAGCTCACCATCGCGCACTATCTCACGCCCGACGGGCGGGCCATCGACAAGATCGGGTTGACCCCTGACATCGTGGTGGAGATGGAGCACGGACTCATCACCGACCGTGAGACGGACGTGCAACTCCAGAAGGCGCTCGAGATCCTGCGAGACGAGCTCTAGGCGACCGGCAGACGGAGCGTTCGGCTACTCGTCGTCATCCTCGTCGTCGAGCGACACGAACGACGTTCCCTCGAACACGCTCTCTTCCATCAGGCGGATGACGTTGCGCGGGCCGGGGCGCAGGTCGGCCTCGTCGATCGGCGTCATCTCGAGCGCGGCCCCGTCGCTGAAGAGCGTGATGTGCGTCTGGCCATCGGCGTCGGTGGTGAAGTTCAGGTAGTTGAAGCTCGCCACGTTGAGGAACAGGCAACCGTTCACCAGAGTGGTGGCCGAGTACTCGTCGAGCATGATGCGCACCAGTGTCGCGCGGCCGGTGGCGATCTCCTCGCCGTCCACGATATACCGGTATGCGAACGATTCCACCGTCTCGAGTGCGCGGACGATGTCTCTCGGGTGGGTCAGCGTCCCGTCGCGGACGAGCAGCGGTGGGCGGGGGTGAGAGGCTTCCATCACGACTCCTGACGCTTTCGCTTGCGGTAAAATTGCACCATACGTTGATTCTACCCTCGGCACAAGCCGGTCCCGGCACCGTTCGCCAGGCGGTCGGCGCCCGGGGAGGAGCGGAGGCACATGCGCCCCGACAAGCTCATCCTGAAGGTCCTGCGGCATTCGGACACCGCGCTCGACGCGGCTGGTGTCGTCGGCGCCATGGAGGCCGAGGGCGGTCCAGGGCTCGATATAGCCAAGGTGGAGCGGGTGCTCAGCCAGCTCGAGAAGTCCGGGGTGGTAGCCCGCGTGGGGGCGGACACGTATCGCGCGCTGCGCGAGCGGAACCTGGCGGTAGGCCGCCTCTCCATGAACCGCAAGGGCTTCGGGTTCGTGAACACGCCGGTGGGCGACGTGTACGTTGGCAAGCGCGATACCGGGGGAGCGATGCACGGTGATGTGGTGGGTGTGCGGCTGGATACGCGTCGGAAGCATGCAGGGCGCTCCGGCGAGGTCGTGCAGGTCCTGGAGCGAGGGATCACAGAGATCGTGGGACGCTTCGAGCGCCACGGGGCGCTCGGCATCGTGGTTCCCACCGACGCCCGGATCCGCGGTGACCTGTTCGTGGATATGTCCCACTCCCACGCGGAGGTGAAGCCCGGGGAAGTCGTGGTGGCCCGCATCACGCGCTACGGCGACAAGCGGGACGCGATGCAGGGCGTCATCACCGAGGTCCTCGGCCCCGAGGATGCACCCGGCGTGGACGTGGAGATCGTGATCCGCGAGCACGGCCTGGCCACGGAGTTCCCCGCCGAGGTGACCGAGGCCGCGGAAGCGCTGGCGCAGGACATCGACGCCGAGCTCGAACGTGGCCGGCGCGACGTCCGCGATCTGTTCACGCTCACCATCGACCCCGCCGATGCGCGCGACTTCGACGACGCCATCTCCATCGAGCGCGAGGGCAAGTCGTTCCGTCTGTGGGTACATATCGCAGACGTGAGCCACTACGTGCCCTGGGACTCGGCGATCGACGTGGAGGCACGCCACCGTGCCACAAGCGTCTACCTCGTGGACCGCGTGCTGCCGATGCTCCCGGAGCATCTTTCGAACGTCATCTGCTCGCTCAACCCGGATGAGGACCGGCTCGCCTTCACCGTGGAGATGCTGGTTGACAAGACGGGCGTGGTGGAGCGCTACGAGTGCTATCCCTCCGTGATCAGGAGCGATCGCCGGTTCGACTACGACCAGGTGCAGGGCTGGTTCGACGACGGCGGCTATCCGGACCCCGAGAGCGAGCGCGCGCTCGCCGGCTTCCGCATGGTGGCGGCGTGGTTCCACGACCGGCGGGTGGCGCGTGGAGGTCTCGACTTCGAGACGGTGGAGGCGCGGGTCACGCTCGACGAGAAGGGCGAGCCGGTCGATGTGGTGCTGCGCTCCCGCACGGACGCTACGAACATGATCGAGGAGGCCATGATCGCCGCCAACGAGGTGGTGGCCCGCCACATGACCGCGGCCAAGGCGCCGATGGTCTACCGGATCCACGAGGACCCCGACGCCGATGCGCTCTCGCAGGCGGCAGTCGTCCTCAAGGAGTTCGGCTATCCGGTGCAGGACATGCACGGCGCCGGGCCCGGCACGTTCCAGAAGATCATCGCGTTCGCTCACGGTCGTCCCGAAGAGCGGCTCATCAACTCGCTGCTGCTGCGCGCTCTCGAACGCGCGCGCTACGTGGACTACCTCGGCCCCCACTTCGGCCTGGCAAGTGAGGTGTACACACACTTCACCAGCCCCATCCGCCGATATCCCGACCTCATCGTGCACCGGCTCCTCAAGGCCCAGCTTTCCGGCACGCTCGCCAAGGGTGCGGTGGCCGACATGGTGCCCGAGCTGGAATGGCTTGCCGAGCACTCATCCACCATGGAGCGTGAGGCGGAGGCAGCAGAGAACGAGAGCCAGAAGGTAAAGTTGGTGGCGCTGATGAAGCGGCATATCGGGGAGACCTTCGAAGGGATCGTCACCGGCGTGATGGGATTCGGTCTCTTCGTGCAGTTGGAGAACACGGCCGAGGGGCTTGTGCATGTCGAGGCGATGACCGATGACTATTATGAGCTCGATGCGGAGCGGTTCATGTTGCGTGGCGCCAACACCGGCACCACCTTCCGGCTCGGGCAGCCGGTGACGGTGCGGGTGGTCGACGCGAGCGTGATGGAGCGCCGACTCGATTTCGAGCTGGCGTAGCGGGCTCGGTGGCGCCCGGGCTGCTGGCTGACAACAGAGAGACCTGACATGGACGCCCTGGATATGCGTACTGCGTTGGTGGGGATGGTGGCGGTCTTTACCACCTGTACCGCGATAAGCGGAGCGCTCTGGTATCAGAGCCGCGAGCGCTACAGCGGTATGCAGTGGGTGTGGGGCGGCCTTGCCGTGTCCGCGCTGGGCGTGACGCTCCTTGCGCTTCGCGATCTCATCCCGGACCTGCTCTCGCTCTCCCTCGCCAGTATCCTTCTGCTTGCAGGCAGTCTGCTGGTGCTCGTGGGTCTGGAGCATCTCGTGGATCGTGTCCGGCCCAAGCACGCCGAGACGCTCATACTCGTTGTCTACGGCGCGTACAGCGTGTACTTCGCATTCGACCCGGTGGACCAGACGTTCAGGGTCTTCGTCAACGCCCTGGTGCTCGGCATCGTCTCCGGCGAGTCGGCCTGGCTGATGCTCGCGGGAGTGGAGCGGCCCATGCGGCGGCTCACGCGAGACGTCGGTCTGGCGTTCGCCTTCCTCACCGCGGTCCATCTGATGAGGACGGTCGGCATTCTCGCCCTCGGTGCGGGGCCGACGTTCATGCGCTCCACGTCGACGGACGTGATCTTGATCACCCTGCACTCCGCAGCCGTCGTAGCGATCACCTTCTCCTTGGCGCTGTTGCTCTACCGCATGCTGGGCGCGCAGCTCCAAACGCAGGAGGGAATCCTCGCGAGCGCGTTCAAGGCATCGCCATTCGCGATGGTGCTCAGCCGCCTTGCCGACGGGACGATCCTCGAGATCAACGAGGCGTTCAGCGACCTCACCGGCTACTCGCGCGACGAGGTGATCGGCAGGAGCAGTCGTGAGCTGAAGGTCTGGGGGCGCTGGGGTGACCGCGACACGTTGGTTGCCGAGTTGCGCTCAGGTGGCGAGGTCGACCGCCGTGAGGTCGAGTTCCGGAGCCGTACCGGCGAACTCATTATCGGCATGGTCTCCATGGAGACGCTGCGCTCCGATGGCGAGGAGTACATGGTCACGAGCGTGGTGGATGTGAGCGAGCGCAAGCGCATGGAGGACGAGGTGCGCGAGCTGGCGATCCACGATCAGCTCACCGGCCTCTACAACAGGCGCGGCTTCTTCACCGTGGCCGAGCACATGGCCCGCGAAGCCGAGCGAACTGGCACCCGGCTGCACCTGGTGTTCATGGACTGCGACGGGCTCAAGGTGCTGAACGATACGCTCGGTCACGAGGAGGGCGATCGCGCCCTTGTGAACGCCGCCGCGTTGCTGCGCGAGACGTTCCGGGAGTCCGACGTGATCGCTCGTATGGGTGGCGATGAGTTCGTGGTCTGCTTCTCCGAGCAGGACGACGCGATGGCGGACACCGTGCTCGCCCGTTTCGGGTCGGCCGTGCGCAAGGGCCGGGACGCTGCCGGAGAGGAGCCGTGGGTGGATCTGAGCTGGGGTTGGGCGGCGTACGACCCCGCTTCGGGTGACACCATAGACGATGCTCTGAGCCGGGCCGACGAGCGCATGTACGAGCACAAAGGACGCTCGCGCGACGCGCGGTAGGAGTGGCGCGCTGGCTGGTGTCCTGCGATGCGCAAGGGTACACTAACGGTTCGTCATCATATCCAACGAGGAGGCGGTTTCATGCGCCCCGAGTCATTCGAGTTCTTCAAGACCCTCATCGAGTCGCCGTCGCCTTCGGGCTACGAGCAGCCGGCCGCAAAGGTGTTCCGCGAGTACGTCACACCTCTGGCCGACGAGGTCACCACCGACGTGATGGGCTCGGTACACGCGCTGCTCAAGGGCACGGGCGACGGCCCCAGCGTGATGCTCGCCGGCCACATCGATGAGATCGGGTTCATGGTCACCTACATCACCGACGACGGCTTCTGCGCGTTCGCCCCCATCGGCGGACACGACCCGCAGATCCTGCCCGGTATGCGGGTGGATGTCCACGCCAGGGACGGCGTGCTCCGCGGTGTGCTCGGCCGTCTCCCGATCCATCTGCTGGAAGACGAGGACCGCAAGAAGGTCGTCAAGATCGACCGGATGTTCATCGACCTCGGCATGAGCGGCGACGAGGTGAAGAAGAAGGTGCGCGTGGGCGACCCGGTGACCTACGGTGTCGGCCTCGAGACCTTTGGCGAAGGCATGGCGGTCTCGCGGGCGTTCGACGACAAGATGGGCGCCTGGATATGCGCCGAGGCGCTGCGCCTCGTGAAGGAGGGCGGCGGCGCTGCCGGCGACCTTGTGGCGGCCGGCACGGTGCAGGAGGAGATCGGCCTGCGCGGCGGCACCACCTCGGCGTACAGTCTCGATCCTGTTGTGGGTGTCGCCGTTGAGGTCACCCACGCCACCGACTATCTGGACGTGGACAAGCGCAAGTTCGGCGAGGTGAAGTGCGGCGGCGGTCCCGTGATCTCCCGTGGCGCCAACATCAATCCGCGGGTGTTCGAGCTCTTGTGTGAGGCCGCCGAGGCCGAAGGCATCCCGTACCAGGTGGAAGGCGCGCCGCGCGGCACTGGTACCGATGCGAACGCGATCCAGCTCTCGCGCGGGGGTAAGGCGGCCGCGCTCGTGAGCGTGGCGCTCCGCTACATGCACACGCCCACCGAGGTGCTCGCGCTCGAGGACGTGGAGAACACGGCTAAGATGCTCGCTGCGTTCGTGCGGCGTCTCGATTCGGCGGTGGACTTCACGCCGTAAGGTGGAGCTGCCGCGAGCGTGATCTCACGTGCAGGGGCGGCCGGGTGCCGCCCCTGTCGTGTGGGGTCGCGCCCGACAGGCAGAGAGGGCGCGCCCTAGTAGTAGGTGGCGTTTTCGATCATCGGGCCGAAGATGGCCGCCATGCTTCCCGCGAAGATGAGGCTGATCAGCATCATGATCGCGCCGATGATCAAGCCGATGAGCAACTGGGCCACGAAGTAGTGGCCCCAGATCGCGAACGCGCGGGCCAGGAAGCCCTGCGCGACCACCTTGGTCTTGGGCAGCCGCGCCTCCAGCGCCACGATACGCTGCTCGAGGTAGGCGATGTACTGCGGGTCGTTGCGCTGAGGGGATGCCGGGTACTGATACCCCATGGTGTCCATCGTCGCTTCCTTTCGTGAGCGGGTCTCGCGCTCATGCTAGCATCAGCAGCACACGGTCCGTGAAAGGAACCAGCGCTTAGATGGCACGTCAAGAGAAGATCATCGCCACCAACAAGAAGGCGTACCACGACTACTTCGTGGACGAGACGTTCGAGGCAGGAATCGTCCTCACCGGTACCGAGGTCAAGTCGCTCCGGGAGAACAAGACCAACCTCCGCGACAGCTTCGCCACCGTTCGCAGGGGCGAGGTGTGGCTCCACAACGTTCACATCTCGCCGTACAGCCACGGCAACCGAAGCAACGTGCGCGTAGACCGCGAGCGGAAGCTCTTGCTGCACAAGTCGGAGATCAGGTATCTCATCGGCAAGACCAAGGAGCGGGGCTACACCCTTGTGCCGCTCAAGCTCTACCTGTCCTCCGGGAACATGGTGAAGCTCGAGCTTGGTCTGGCGCGAGGAAAGAAGCTCTACGACAAGCGCGAGGCCATCGCCGAGCGTGACCAGAAACGGGATGTGGAGCGCGCCCTGCGCGAGCGCACGAAGGGCGAGTGAGCCCGCGTATGGAACCACGAAGGACCGTCCTCAACGGACGGCCCTTCTGTCGTGCGTGATGGCGCGCTGGTTCCTACCAGTCGGTGATCTCGTCCACCGTCCAGCCGCCGGGCGCCTCGTAGTAGGTGACCGTAAGGCCCTCGGCGAGGTCGGGGAAGACCTCCCAGCGCGTCACCACGATGCCGATCGACTCGCCGTCCATGCCCGAGATGAAGGCCACGTAGCCGGGGAAGTCCTCGTCGGCCTGGGCGAGCACGTCGATCAGATCGGGCTGCGAGACCCCGCCAACGAGCGTGTCGAGGTTCTCGTGATCGTAGATGTACGACGTGCCGTCGCTCGACTCGGCGAGCGTCTCGTACGACTCGGCCTGCTCGGGTCCAAGATGGACGCCGGCCGCTGCCGCAGCCTCAGGGTCCGCCCAGAAGTAGTAGGCGATGCGAGCCGAGGGCTCGTCTCCGTACGCGGCCTTCACGTAGATGATGTCCGGGTAGTAGTTCTCAGCGTCCTCGCCGCCCAGCTCCACCACGACGTCCTCCACCCGGAATCCGGGATAGACCTCGGCGGTGACTTCCTCGGCGAGCGCGGCCTGGTCGGCCGTGGGGGCAGCGTAGATCGACGTGTCAACCAGCGAGGGCTGGAAGGCTGTCCACTCCGGCAGCCCGTCGGCGGGCGCTCCGGCGTCACCGGAGGTGTCGCCCGTGTCGCCGCTGTCGGGAGCCTCGGTGTCCACGTCGGGCTCCTGCGGGATCTCGCTCGTGATCTCATCCTCGGCTGCGGAGAAGAGGGCCCAGCCACCGAGTGCGGCTCCGCCGCAGCACAGCAGCAGCACCGCAAGCACCACGATGGCGATGATCAGCGCCTTGTTCTTCTTCTTGGGTTCGGGCGCGGCTGGTCCGCCGGTCCCCGGGGGCATACCGGGAGGAGGTGCGACCGGCGGCACGGTACCGGGCGCGGGCGCTGCGGGCGATGTGGGTGTCGTGGGCTCCGGGGGCGCCGGAGGAGTAGGCGGAGGTTCCGGAACCGACGGGGGAGGTGGGTAGGAGTTGCTGTCCATTGCTGCTCCTCTCGGCGGCCGCCGTGCGCGGCTCTTTCCCACAGGGTACTCGATAGCGGCCTCTCGTGCAGGTGGCATGGCGCGTGCTCGGAGTCTATACTGCAAGACCCGCCAGGCGATGAGGCGCCGTGCGGGAAGCACCTTCACATACCTCACCTTCCGGGGGCGACTGGTTTCGACACGGGAGTTCTGAGGGGAGAAGCAGGCCGAGGTCGCCTTACCTCGTTAAACAGGGGCAAAAGACGCTCAAGCGTCGACAATGATTTCGCACTCGCTGCCTAAATAGCGCAGCGACGTCGCCCGGTGAGCGTCCCCGTCACCGGATCCGACGTCACTGAAGGGGACTGCCGCTGAAGACGTAGCCGGTATGCTTCAGCGAAAGACCGAACCAGCTAGGAAGGGGCACGCTCGTCACACCGTGTCGCCCCGACCGAACGCCAAGATGTGACTGAGCCTGGAGATGCTCCCCAGGGGGCTGTCGTGGACCGGAGTTCGATTCTCCGCGCCTCCACCACATGCGACCACGCGCTCGTCCGCACCCGCGGGCGGGCGTGTTTGTGTTGCCCGCTACTCTTCCCGGCGGTCCACCCGTCCACGGGCCCGTTTGGTGCGCGACCGCTTGCGCTTGGCCTCCACCTGACGGGCCTTGGCGGCACGGCTCTTGCGCGTGGGCACGCGTTTGGGGGCGTCAAGCGCGGTGTTGTGCTCCTCGAGCCTGGCGCGCAACCGCGCGAGGCAGTCACGCTTGTTCTGCAGCTGGCTCCGCTCGCGCCGGCCCACCACGGTGATGCCGCTCGGACGGTGTCGCAGCCGCACGGCGCTGTCCGTGGTGTTCACGCTCTGCCCGCCAGGGCCCGAGCCGCGGAACACCTGCACGTCGCACTCGGCCAGAAGCGCGTCGTCGTCGGGGATGTCGTAGCGTTCGTTCACGCGGCCCATTCTACCCGCTACAGGAAACAGGGCCGTGTCGCCTCCGCCCTGCAGTGCGTCCCTGTGGCATACTCCCTGCATGTCCGAGAACACCAGATACGGCTTCCCGATCGAGGCATGGGAGTTCGCCAAGGTTCAGGCGAACGCGCTCCTTGAGGAGCGTGCGCGTCAGCGCGGCACGATCACGTACGCCGAGATCTGCCGCGAGGTGGACGCGATACCGCTCAAGCCTCGATCGTGGGCGATGATGGGCTTCCTGAACGAGATCTGCACCGAGGCCGACGAGAGACACGGCATCATGCTCGCGTCGCTCGTGGTACGGGCTGATACCGGGCGTCCCGGCAACGGCTACTTCCGCAACGCGGCGCGCCTCGGCCGTGATGTCTCCGACCCCGAGGCGTACTGGCGGTCGGAGATCGAGCGCATCTACAACGTGTTCTCTCCTGAAAGGTAAGAGATGCCCGAGTTCGTGAGCGGTCTGCCCGAGTGGCTGAAGTACATCGTGGTCACCTGGATCCCGTGGATCGAGGCGCGGGCCGCCGTGCCGCTTGCAGTCCAGCAGGGCGAGCAGGTGTACCTGCCGCTCATCCTCATCGCGAACCTGGTGATCTTCTGGCCGGGCTACTACTTCCTCGAGTTCATGTACGAGCGGTTCCCTGAGGACGGCTGGCTGCACCGCAAGTTCGAGAGCATCCGGGCCAAGGCGCATCCGTACGTCAAGAAGTACGGGTTCCTCGGCCTTGCGGTGTTCGTGGCCGTCCCGCTGCCGGGAAGCGGCGCGTACTCCGGAACGACCGCCTCCTGGCTGCTCGACATGGAGCCCAAGCGGGCGTTCCTCGCGGTCTCGCTCGGCGTCGTGGTTGCGTTCTTCGTGATCTGGGGCGCGTCCGAGCTCGTCTCCGCCGGCGTGAAGCTGTTCTAACGATGAGCGCGCTCGATCTGCGGGGCACACCGTTCCCCTTCGGCCTCACGTACGTGCCGCACCAGGCGCTGGGCCCCGTGGTGGGCAGCATCCGCGGCCCGGTGGAGGACCTGTCCGAGGCCTGCGTCTCGCTCGGCGCGTCGTTCGCATTCGTTCCGGCCGAGGAGCCGTGGGCGGCAGATGCCGTGGGCGCCCTGGTGGAGGCCGACGTGGCGCCGCTGTGGTCGGTGAGCGGGCCACTGTGGCCGGTCATCGAGTCGTGGGGCGAGATGGAGGGCCTCCGGGCCACGCTCACAAACCCCTCGGCCGTGGGGGAGCGCCTCGAGGCCAGGCTCGACGTCATCCTCGACCTCGTCTCCTCGGGCGTGGACGCGGGCGCCCGGGCGCTCGTTCTGGCCGAGGACGTTGCGGGTACCGACGGCCCGCTGGTGGCGCCCGATTTCGCTATCGCCGAGCTGCTGCCGCGATATGCGCGCGTGGTGGAGACCGCGCGAGCGCTGGGCGTGCCGGCGGTGTTCCATTCCGACGGCGACGTCCGCCCATTGCTGCCGGCGATCGCCCGCGCCGGGTTCGTGGCGCTCCACGCCGGGGGAGGACTCGGCTTCGAGGCCTTCGATCGCCTCCTCTGGGCAGCGCGCGAGGCCGGTATCGCACTCATCGGCGGTCTGCTCACGGGAGAGCTCGGCAACGCGGCGCGTTCGGAGGCCCTCGGCAGCACGATCGGAGTCCTCGCACAGGCCGGCGGGCTGCTCGTGGCCGACGATGGCGGCATCACCACCGAGCGCGAGGTGGCCGGCCTGGTGACCGCGCTCGAGGCCGCACGCGCGGTCTAGCGGGCTGCCGGAACGCGTGAAGGGCGCCGGCATCCCGACGCCCTTCATCACTGTCGCTCCGGCGCTCCGCTTTTGCGCGTCACGCCTCGGCTGAGTCCTCGCTTGCGGCCGCATCGTTCCCCGGAAGCGGCATCGCTGCCACCACGAGGTCGATCACCTGCCAGATCTCGAGTCCGAGCCCGTGCACCTCGTTGAGCTCCTCGATCTGCAGGCGGCAGTTCTCGCACGGGCACGCCAGCACGCTGGCGCCGCTCGCCCTGAGCTGCTCCACCTTCTTGATGCCCGACTTCAGCCGCATGTCCTTGAACTCCTCCATGGCCACGATCCCGCCGCCACCGCCGCAGCACCACTGCTCGGCGCGGTTGGGGGTGAGGTCCACGAAGCTGTCGGTGACGGCCTTCACGATGTCTCGCGGCTGCTCGAACTTGCCGCCGTTGCGGCCGAGCTGGCACGGGTCGTGGTAGGTGACCTTGCCGTCGATCTTGCCCTTGTCCACGGTGATGCGTCCGGCCTTGATGTACTCATCGACCTTTTCAAGGATGTGGCTCACCTTGAACGGCATCGGCTCCTTGCTCCACGCCTCGTAGAAGAACTCGGCGACGCGGTAGGCATGCCCGCACTCCGGCACCACGATCTCCTTCACGCCAAGACGGTTGGCCTCGTCGATGTAGCGCTTGGTGATCAGCCGCGCCTTCTCGGTGTCGCCGTAGAAGAAGCCGTAGTTGGCGGCCTCGAACATCGAGATCGTCCAGTTCTCGCCGGTTTCCTCGAAGATCACGGCCGCGGGCCGGATGGAGTGCGCCCCGGCGAGCGCCACGTACAGGATGTCGGCGCCCTCCTTGTTCACGTGCACCTTGTGCTCCGGGATGCCCGTGATGGCGCGGACCTCCTCGGTGATGTCCTCGAAGCCGCTCAGCATGACGCCCTCGAACATCGCCGCGTTCTCGCCCTTGAAGATCGCGGCGTCGGCGAGCTGGCCGAGCATCTCGTTGCCCCGGCCTGCCGCGATGAGGATCGCTTTGGCCACCGGCAGTATCCATGCCGTGTCGATCGAGAAGGGGCAGTAGTACATGCAGCGGCGGCAGCCGGTGCATGCGTACGTGGAGTCGTAGAGCTCGTCGAGCAGGTTCTCGTCAGGATCGCGCGCCTCGTAGAGCGTCGGCATGAAGCGTCCCGCGCCGTCGAAGTACTTCTTGTAGATCTGCCTGATGAGCTCGGCCCTGCGCGCCGGGAGGTACTTGAAGTCGCCCGTTCCCACGTACTGATGGCACGCGTCCTTGCAGATCGCACAGCGCGCGCAGATGTCGATGTACTGCTTGAGCTGGCGGTTCATCTTCTTGTCGATAACGCCCGTGAGGGTCTCGAGCCGGATCGCCTCCATCATCACTCACTCCTCACGTAGTTCGCGGCCAGCGAGCCGATGGCGTGCACCAGCTTGCTGAACGGGAAGTAGATCAGGAACAGGTCCGTGAAGAGCACGTGCGTGCCGAGCGACCACCCTACGTTGCCGGTGAGCAGCTTGTCGGGGAACGCGGGCTTGAACGCAAGCAGGCTCTGGAACCACGCCTGGTAGGTGTCGGCGTGGATGAAGCTGCCGTACACGAATCGCAGGTGGTCGCCCATGACGATCACACCGAAGAGCAGGAACAGCAGCAGGTAGTCCTCGGGCACGGAGAGGTTCTTGTACGGGCCGAAGGTCCTGCGGTCGATCCAGAAGATGATGCCCACGAGCATCAGCGTGCCGGCGATGGAGCCCGCCCACGCGGCGAACGTGTCCATACCGTGCTCGCCGAGGAGGTCGGGCAGGATGGGGTACTCGTCAAGTATGCGCAGATGACCCACGAACGCTGCCAGCGCCGCGACGTGGAACAGCATCGAGAAGAAGTACATCTTGGGTTCGATCTTGGCCGAGTGGGGTGCAACGAACGTGTCTTTGAGCATCTTCCAGAAGCGCCCGCCCTTGGTCGCAGGCTTCGGGAACATGCCGAGACGCACGGGGGACTTGGGGGTGGTCGCCCACTGGTACACGCGCCACCCCATCCCCACGATGAACACCGCGAGCGCGATGTACACACCTCACACGGATGTGATCCAGAGATAGGTTTCCATGGTAGGTGGTGAGCCCCCGCTACTTGACTCGCTTGACGAGGAAGACGAACTCGGAGTCTTCCTTGTCGGCGGACAGGACTTCGTTGCCGGTGGACTGCGCCCACGCGGGGATGTCGGCCATGGCGCCCGGGTCGGTGGCGACAGCGCGAATCACGCCACCCACGGGCACGTTGTTGATGTTCTGGCTGACCTTCACCATCGGCAGGGGGCAGAGCAGGCCCTTGAGGTCCAGTTCGAGGTCGATCTTGATGTCGTCAGACATGACGGTTCCTTTCTCCGTTGGTGCGCGTCGTGTGCGCCGTCCCTGTCTACCGCCCGCGGTCCTGTTGGGCGGGTGTCTCCCGGATCCGTGCTAGATGAACAGCTGGATGTCCGCGTCCTGGGCCTTCAGCAGGAAGAAGCCCACGCCCACGGGATCCTGCACGCCATCGATGAAGGTCTCCTGCGGGATCTCCATGACGTCCATCGACATCTGGCAGCCGTACATGTTCACGCCGAGCTGCACGGCAAGATCGCGCATATCGTTCAGCTTCTGGACGTTGTGCTTGCCCATCATCTTGCCGAACATCCAGCGGCCCATGCCCCCGAAGCTGAACTTGCTCGGGTTGGCCTTCATGATGTCGCCGCCGTACATCGCGCCCAGCATCTTGCCGAAGAACGTCTTGCCGGTCCGGACGTCCTTTTTGATCGCGCGCAGGCCCCAGAACGTGAAGAACATCGTCACGTCCATACCCATCGCGGCCGCGCCGTTGGCGATGATGAACGCGCCGAACAACTTGTCCATGTCGCCGCTCATCACCACCATCGCGAGGCTCTTCTTGCCTTCGTCAGTCACCGTGTGCCTCCCTTTGCCTCGTCATACGGACCCTACGACCGCTGCCGCGCGCGGCAGCGGTTACTCCCCTGGAATGCCCTCGACCGTTCCTCTGCGGAGCTCGATCGTCTCCTGCATCACCTCGGTGATGAGATCGAACGCCTGGATGATCTTGGGATTGATGATGTCGTAGTAGACGTGGTTGCCCGCGCGCCGTGTGCGTACGGCCCCACGTGAACGGAGGATGGCGAGGTGCTGGGAGAGCGTGGCCTGCGGTATGCCCGTGGCGGCCTGGATCTCGCTCACGCTCCGCTCCCCGTCGCGGAGCGCCCCGAGGATCATCTGGCGCTTCTCGTTCGCGAGCGTCTTACAGAGATCCGAATGCAGACAGTAGAACTCGTGCTCGTCCATGTCTCCCTCTCGCATATTCGCATATTCGCATATACCCAAGGTCCATCCTAAGGGCACTTAAGCGGGGGCGCAAGACCCGTTCAGGATTAGATTCTGTGACGTTTGTGACCCCCGCACGACGTGCTACGATTGTGCGGCAGCCGTGACGCGGCGCCTTTCGTCCACCGTTTCTACGCGATTAGAGGAGCAATCACCCGTGGCGCTCGAGGGCAACCTCAGAGACTTCTCCATCTCGGACATGTTCCGCCTGCTCGCTACAGGCCGTAAGACCGGTACGCTGCACCTCGAGCGCTCCGATGCGCGGGGCAAGGTGTGCTTCAAGAAGGGTCGCGTGTTCTTCGCGAGCTCCAATTGGCACCGTGAGTCCCTCGGCAGACGCCTGGTCAAGGCCGGCGTGATCTCGGAGAAGCAGTTGCGGCAGGCGCTGGGCCTCCAGAAGATCCAGAAGAAAGAGAAGGCCGGGAGACGGCTTGGGCAGATCCTGGTGGACGAGGGCTACCTCGACGGCCGCGTCCTTGAGGCGTTCATCCAGGACCAGATCAACGACACGCTCTTCGATCTCTTCCGGTGGGAGGAGGGGGAGCTGAGGTTCGAGCCCGACGAGACCTGCGATGACGAAGACATCGGCATCTCCGTCTCCGTGGAGAACATCATCATGGAGGCGTCGCGGAGGCTCGACCTCTGGAGCAAGATCAAGCAGCAGATCCCGAATATGGACACCGAGTTCATCATGGCCTCGGCGCCGGGCGACAAGTCGATGGAGATCCACCTGAAGCCGCGTGAGTGGATGCTGCTGTGCTATCTCCACGGCGGCCGATCGGTCGGGGAGCTCGTCGATCTGACCGGCTACAACGACTTCGAGACGGCGAAGATCCTCTACGGCATGCACGCCGCAGGGCTGATCGAGCGCATCGACGACCGCGTAGGCGTGTCGTGAGGGCGATCGCGGTGATCGCATGCTGAACGAGGACCTGGCGAAGGACCTGAGCATCGAGGAGTTCCGACGCTTCAGGGACCTCATCCACCGTCACTCCGGCATCTACCTCGAGGAGTCGAAGCTCGACTCGCTGCGCATCTCCCTGGTGACCAGGGCAACGCGGCTCGGCTACAACACGTTGAACGACTACTACGACGCGATCGGGCGTGACGACCAAGAGTTCAACGAGCTGCTGAACCTGGTGACCATAAACGAGACCAGCTTCTTCAGGTTCCCCGCGCAGTTCGACGCGCTGCGTGATTCGGTGATCCCCGATGTCATGGCACGGAAAGAACCCGGTAATCGCAACCTCAGGGTGTGGTCTGCCGGATGCTCCACGGGCGAGGAGCCGTACTCGATCGCCATGTCGCTGCTCGACACGGGCATCACCGCGAGCGGATGGAAGCCGCAGGTCCTGGGGACCGATGTCTCTACCAAGGCGCTCGCGCGTGCCAAGAGAGGCGTGTACGGCAAGCGTGCGATGATGAACGTCACCCCCGATGTCATCTCGCGGTACTTCGAGCGCACGATGAGCGGAGACTACCGGGTCAACGATCGCGTACGCTCCCTCGTGGACTTCGGCTACCAGAACCTCATCAAGGAACCGTACCCGCTCTCGCTCTTGGGCAATTGGGACATCATCTTCTGTCGCAACGTCACCATCTACTTCCGCATCGAGTCGACGCGGCGCGTGGTCCGGAACTTCTTCGACAGCCTGAACGAGGGCGGCTACCTGTTCATCGGGCACTCCGAGACGCTCACCTCGATCAGCGAGGACTTCGAGGCCGTCGAGGTGGGCGGGGTGTTCCTCTATCGGAAGAAATCCCCGGGCCGGTCGATCTCGACAGGGCGGTCGACCGACGCCGCAGGGCGGTCCGCATCGGCGGCCACCCGCGCGGAATCCTCGGCCTCTCGGCGGAGGGCCCGGTCGGAGACGATGGCGGAGCGGGGTACCCGGAGCGTGTCTCGCAGCGCGTTCGCTCGATCGGGGCCTGCGAGCGTGTCGGCCCCTGCAGGCGCGGGCGGGTCGGAGGAAGACCCTGTCCTCGACGTCGGGGCCGTGCTCGAGCGTGCGCGCAAGGACCTGAAGGATGGACGACCCGAGCGGGTCGTCGAGGCCGCCGGCAGCATCCTGGATGCCGATCCCAACAATGCCGAGGCGCATCTGCTCCTCGGATACGTGCATGCCGACACCGGCGACTATGAGCGCGCGCTCGCCGAGTGCCACAAGGCGCTGGCGATCGACCCGCTGCTCCCGGTGCCCCGGTACATCCTCGGCATCATCTATCAGCGGCAAGGTGACTTCGTGCGGGCGATCAGCGAACTCAAGAAGACGGTGTATATCGATGCTGATTTTGCGCTCGCATACCTGAATCTCGCCAACATCTACAAGTCGCAACGGCGGTTCGACGCCGCGGCGAAGGAGTATGAGAACGCGCTGAAGGCGCTGAAGAAGAGCCCCGAGGGGGGCTGGACGGGGTTCTCCGGCGGGTTCCAGGCGGACCTGCTGGCACGGACGTGTGAGCGCAGTCTGATAGAGTGTCGGAAGGCGACCGGCAAGGCGTGACGCCGCCGGTCACAGCGCCGCGTGCGCGAACACCGCATGGGGTGCGGACCAATCGGGAGGGAGACTGGAATGGCAGGCGCGCGGATCCTTGCGGTCGACGATAGCCCGACCATCCTCGAGATGATAAAGGCCATCCTTCTGGCCGGGGGTTATGAAGTCATAACGGCATCCGATGGAGCCGAGGCGCTGGAGACCGCACGCGCCGAGAAGCCCGACTTGATACTTCTCGACGTGATGTTGCCCAAGCTCGACGGGTATCGCGTGTGCAGGCTGCTCAAGTTCGATCAGAACTACAAGCAGATACCGATCATCATGCTCACCGCGAAGACCGAGGAGCAGGCCATGGCCACCGGTATCCGCACAGGTGCCAACCAGTACCTGACCAAGCCCGTCGAGCCGGACACCCTGCTTGCCGCGGTGGCGGAAGAGCTCTCGAAGGCACAGGGTTAGGGGGCCACATGTCCCCGGCCAGTGGCATCTCCCGTCGCGTGCTGGACGGCCTCGTCGCCGTAGGCCTGATGACCGTCGAGCAGGTGGCGAGCGTGGTGGAGGCGGCTCGTTCCCGTGGCGTGCATGAGGGCGTCGTGCTCACAGAGCGGGCGTATGTGAGCGCGAACGACGTGCTGTCGGTGCTCGAACACGACATGGGCGTCCCGCAGGTAGACCTCGCCAGCTACGCGCCAGAAGACGAGGCGGTCGCCCTGGTTCCCGCCTCTGTCGCGCGTGGGTACGAGGTGCTGCCCATGTTCGAGATCGAGGGCATGCTCACCGTGGCGGTCGGCGACCCGATGGATGTGTTCGGTCTCGACCTGGTCGCGTCCGCCATCGGGCTCGAGGTCGAGCCCGTCATCGCCGAGGCGAGCTCCGTGGCGGCGGCGCTGGAGCAGTACTATGGCGCCGCTGCGGCTGGTCCCGTCGACGTGCCCGTGGCGCAATCTACGGAGTCTACCGGGGAAACGCCCTCGCCGGAGGCCTCTCTGGAGGCATCGGACTTCTTCGACGAGTCGCTCGATCAGACACCGGCGGTTCCGGTGGCTCCTGTGGAGGAGGCCGCGCCGCAACCGGTGGCGGAGGCCATCAGCGAGACCATGGACCGCATGGCCGCAGGCGCGCCTGCGCAGACAGAGGGCCAGACGATCGATCTCGATGTCCTCGCCGTCGCCGATACCCGCAAGGTGGCAGTGCTCGTCTCGGATATTCTCGAGCATGCTGTCGCCCGTGGCGCTAGCAGGATCCACCTGCTGCCTTACAAGGACGACTTCTTCCTCGTGTACCGGGTCAAGGGCGGTCTCGAGAAAATCGCTTCTGCGCCGCTCTCGATGCAAGGCGCGCTGGTCGACGGCTTCAAGCAGTACACCCGTCTCGGTGCGGTGCCGTCGAGCCGCCCCGCGTTGGGCAGGATGCACACCCATATCGCCGACAAGGACCTCGTCCTCACCACGTCGGTGGTGCCCACCATCTCGGGCCAGCGGCTCGTGGTCACGCTCTCCGCGTTGCGGCAGCCGCGCACCCTCGTGGAGCTCGGCGTGTCCGACGCGGAGTCGCGCGCGTTGCACGCGATGGTGGAGCGTGGCAGGGGCATCCTTCTCGTCTGCGCCCCCGTGGCGGGTGGCGCGAGCGCCACGTACTACGCACTGCTCGGGCACGCGGCATCGGTGGGCAAGACGGTGTACTCGGTGGAGCAGTCGATCGAGCACGAGATCCCGGCCGTGGCCCAGGTGATGATCGAGCCCGGCGGTCTCTCGTCGGCCGCGTACATCGCGGCGGGCATGCGGCAGGATACCGACGTCATCGCGGTGGACGGACTCCGTACCGTGGAGGACGTGCATCTCGCTGTCGAGGCGGCCGGCATGGGCAAGCTCGTGGTGGCCACGTTCCCTGCGGCCGATATCGCTTCGGGCGTGTGGCGCATGCTCGAGATCGGCGCCGAGCCGCACAGCCTCGCGGCTGCGCTGACGCTCGGCGTGGGCCAGCGTCTCGTGCGGCTGAACTGCCCCAACTGTTCGATGGAGACCGATGGCGCCTTGGCGTCGCGCATCCCCGGCGCCCCGGCAGGATTGCGTGACCGGGCAGGTACCGGTTGTCCGAACTGCGGAAAGACCGGCTTCAGGGGTGCCACGGCCATACATGAGGTGCTGCCGTTCACCGAGCCGGTACGCGCGGTCGTTGGGCGGGCCAGGAGCGCCGCGGAGATCTCAGCGGCGGCCACGGCTGCGGGGATGCGTCCGCTGGTGATCGCAGGCCTCGCGAGGGTCAAGGCCGGAGACGTGAGTGCCGACGAACTGAACAGAGTCCTGCGCTTCACCGAGTGAAGGAGCGGCACGTGCCCCGCACCAAGAAGATCGACACCAACGGACCCGTCGCAACGGACGCTGTGACCGATGACGCGGTGTCCTCGCCGTTCGAGGAAGAGATCGCGCTGAATGAGGCGGCGTCTGATGCTGCCGTGGACCGGGCGGTGACGTTCAGGTTGGCAGGACAGCTCTACGGTCTGCCGATCGCGGTCGTCCAGGAGGTGCAGCAACTGGCCGAGCTGCTGCCGCTCCCGGATGATGACCCTGCGTTGGTGGGGCTTATCGAGATCAGGGGATCGGTCGTTCCGGTGCTCGATTTGCGTGCGCTTCTCAAGCTGGAGGATGCCGACTACACGCTTGAGACACCGATGGTGTTCTGTCGCACGCGGGGGCATGTCGTGTGCCTGATCGTCGACAGTGTCGAGGATGTGGTCGACCTGCCTCCGGGCGGCGTCCAGCCTCCGTCGTCGGTCTACACGCTCGCAGACCGGATGCTCGGCACGGTTCGGCTCGCGCAGGGGATCACGGTCCTGCTCGACATCGACCGGCTGGTGCCGGCGCGGGCGTTCGACGTGGTTCCTGAGGACGAAGGAGGAGAGGCGTGAGCAAGCACGAGATCGCTGCGAACAACGCGCTCGTCTCCTCACAGATGAACGACATCCTCAGGCGCCGTGCCGAGTCGCTCGCGCAGGTGCAGGAGGAAGCGGCATCGGACGAGACGGTCGGGCTGTTGATGTTTCGGCTGGGCGAGGAGTGGTACGCGGTCACGATCGACGCTGTGCGCGAGATCTACAACGAGTACGAGGTCACGCGCATCCCGCGTGTGCCCGATTTCGTGCTCGGCGTGATCAACGTGCGCGGTGAGATCGTATCGGTCACCGATCTCGGTACCCTCATCCGGGTGCCGAGCCGGTCCGAGCTGGACATCGAGCAGGAGCTGCCATCCGCCATCATCGTCTCGACCGGCGAGTGCGTCTCGGCGATCGTGGTGGATGAGATCGGCGATATCGTGGACGTGCTGACCGGTGCGCTGGAGCCACCGTTGTCCACGCTCGACAAGGCGCAGGCGGAGTACATGAGCGGCTCGGTGTACATCGACGGGCTGCTCATCGGTATCGTGAACGTTGAGAAGATCCTCGAACCCATCGGTGAGTCTCGTGACGGGAGAGCATGATGATCAAAGGCTGGCTGCAGAAGACGCGCGGGAGCTTCCTCGCCAAGTACACGCTGATGAGCCTGGTCACGGTGGCCATCGCCAACGCCATGCAGCTCATCGCCGCATGGCTGATCCTCGGCAGTGAGCTCGAGCTGACACAGGGGGTCATCTGGAGGGTCGTCGCCATCGTGGCGATCCTCATCGCGGTGCTCGGGGTACTCGCAATCGTCCAGTCGTCGATCGGCCGGAAGATGATGGCGCCGCTCACCTCGGTGGTCGACAGCATCAAGCGTGCGTGCCAGAGCGAGATCGGGCACAAGGTCACCGCCGACTCGGAGGACGAGTTCGGCGTGTTGTCGCGGTCCTACAACCAGCTGCTCGACCTCATCATCTACCTGTTGAGCCAGATGCAGGAATCGTCGTCGCGGCTCGCCGGGACCTCCACGGAGATCCTCTCGGCCACCGAGCAGCAGGCCTCCGGCGCGGCGGAGCAGGCGGCGTCCATCAGCCAGACCACCGCCACCATGGAGGAGCTTGCCGCCACGTACCGGCAGATCGCCGAGAACGCGAACCAGGTCGTCAAGATGGCGGAGGCGTCGCTGGGCAATGCCGAGAACGGGCAGCAGTCCGTCATGAGCACGCTCGGGTCGATGGAGCAGATCAAGACGCGCGCGCAGACCTCGGCGTCGAAGATCCTGCAGCTGGGAGAGCGCAGCCAGCAGATCGGCCAGGTGTTGGTGATGATCAACAGCATCGCCGACCAGACGAAGATACTCGCGCTCAACGCGGCGATCGAAGCCGCGCGCGCCGGCGAGGCGGGCAAGGGCTTCAGCGTGGTGGCCGTGGAGATCCGCAAGCTCGCCGAGTCGGTTGTGCAGTCCACCGGTGAGATCGAGACGATCATGACCGAGATCCAGAGCGCCGCCAACGAGCTGGTGATCTCCACCGAGCAGGAGCTCAAGCAGGTGGAGGGCGGCGTGGACCTGGCGCATGCCGCCGGCGAGAGCTTCGAGTCGATCCTCGACACCATCGAGCAGACCACGGCCGCGGCCAAGGAGATCTCGGCGGCGACGCAGCAGCAGAGGAGCGCGACCGAGCAGGTCGTGAAGGCTATGCGGGAGGTCGCGTCGGTGGCACAGCAGACGGCGGCGGCGTCCCGGCAGGTGGCGGGTGCGGCGGAGCAGTTGTCGAGCCTTGCGAACGAGTCGAAGCAGATCGGTTCGGCGTTCACCATCGTGAACTAGCCGTTCGGTCGACCGCACGAAGGAGACGAGATGGTCGAGTTCGACCGTTCGGCGTTCATCGCGAAGTTCCAGGAGGAGGCCACCGACCTCCTCCAGCGCCTCAACGAGGGCATCATCACGCTGGAGGCGGACCCGTCGAACCGGCTGCTGATAGACCAGTGGCTCCGCGACGCCCACACGCTCAAGGGCTCGTCGCGGATGGTCGGCCTCATGGAGATCTCCGACATCGCGCACTGCATGGAAGACATCATGGTGAAGGTGCGCGACGGCGACATGCCGTACACCGGCGACATGACCGACAGCTTCTTCGAGGCGCTCGACGCGGTGGTGTTCCTGGCCGAGAACCCGGGCAAGCCCGCCGCGGGTGATCTGGATGTCGAATCGCTCACCGGGCGTCTGGCCGCCCTGGCCGAGACCGGTGAGGTGCAGGCGCCGCCGGAGCCCGCGGAGCCTCTGCCGAGCGCTGCGGAGGTCGCCGCTGAGGAGGGCGCCGCGACCGAGGAGTCCGACGATGGCGTCGACGAGCCGGATGATGATGCGGCAGGCCAGGACGAGCCCGCCGACCACGGCGACGGGGACGCGAAGCCTGCTGCCAGACAGGAACAGCTCCAGACCAAGACACAGGCGACGGTACGGATCAAGACGAGCCAGGTGGACCGCCTCCTCAACCTGGTGAGCGAGGTGGTCATCTCGCAGATCAAGGACGAGCAGCGCGTGCGTGACCTCAGGAACGCGGCCTCGGTGACCACCGAGGTGCAGCAGTTGTGGTCGCGCCTGAAGTCGCTTCTGGCGATGCTGCCCGCCGAAGAACAGGGCATGTTCACCGCAGACATGCGACTCCTCGATGAGACGATTGCCGAGCAGCGCAACGCTATCAGCGCGCTCGCCAAGACCTATGCCGACGACACCTCCCGCACATCCGCGGTCGTCTCGGACCTGCAGGAGCAGGCGATGGAGTTGCGGATGCTCCCCGTGAGCGCCGTCTTCAACACCTTCCCGCGGGCGATGCGCGATCTCGCCCGGCAGTTCAAGAAGGACGTCGAGCTCGTGATCGAAGGCGGAGACACCGAGCTCGACAAGAAGGTGCTCGAGGAGATCAACGATCCGCTCGTGCACATCATGCGGAACGCGGTGGATCACGGCATCGAGCCGGCGGCCGAGCGGGTCGCACTCGGTAAGCCGGCGAAGGGCACCATTCGGCTCTCGGCCCGTCAGGAGGGCGACCATATCGTCATCGAGATCGCCGACGATGGCGCCGGCATAGACCCCGAGCGCGTGAAGGCGGCAGCGATACGCAAAGGCTACCTCACCGAGTCCGAAGCGAAGTCGATGAGTGATCGCGAGGCGCGGTACCTTATCTTCGAGAAGGGCTTCTCCACCGCCGCCATCATCACCGAGATATCCGGCCGCGGCGTGGGGATGGACGTGGTGCGCGAGTTCGTGGTGGAGCGGCTCAAGGGTTCGCTCGACGTGGATTCGGAGCTCGGCAAGGGCTCTACGTTCCGGCTCACCATCCCTCTCACTCTCGCAATCATCAGAGCGCTTCTGTTGCGCGTGAGCGGTCAGACGTTCGCATTGCCCACTTCATCTGTTGAAGAAACGGCGAGGGTGGAGCCCTCGGAGGTCATCAAGGTCGAGGGCCACGAGGTGATCAGGCGCCAGAGACGCACGGTGCCGCTGGTGCACCTCCGCGACATCCTCGGCCTCGATGCGGTGGCCGATGAGTCCAACGGTGGGAAGATCCCCATCGCTACGCTGTCCTTCTCGGGCCATCGCCTCGGCCTGATCGTGGACGCGTTCGTTGGCGAACAGCAGATCGTGATCAAGACGCTCGGGACGCATCTCAAGCGCGTGGACAACGTGGCGGGCGTCACGATCCTCGGCGCGGGCGAGGTGGTACCGATCCTCAACGTCCCCGATCTCATGACCAACGGACGCCAGATCACCGGCGTGAGGGTGCGCAGGAGCACCGCGGTGAAGGAGAAGGCGGCAGGTCCGAGCCGAATCCTCATCTGTGAGGACTCCTTCACCACTCGCGAGCTCGAGCGGTCCATCTTCGAAGCGGCCGGGTACGAAGTGGAGACCGCCACCGACGGCGCAATGGGGCTGGCGCGCCTCCGTGAGGGCCTCGATCCCGATGCGGTCGTTACCGACGTCCAGATGCCCAACATGACAGGCTTCGAACTCACCAAAGCCATCAAATCGGACGACATGCTGCAGCACATCCCGGTCATCATCGTGACATCGTTGGAGCGGGACGAGGAGAAGGCTGAAGGCATCAATGCAGGCGCCGACGCCTACATTACCAAGTCGGTCTTCAATCAGGACACGCTGCTCGACACGGTTGAACGTCTCATCCGCTAGACACTGGGGGAACACGTGCCGGGAACCGCTGAGGGGCAGCGTATCCGGGTCGTCATAGCCGACGACTCCATAGTGGCCAGAGAGATGCTCGCGCAGATCCTGGCGAGCGATCCTGTGATCGAGGTGGTGGGCACCGCCACCAACGGTGAGGAGGCGGTCGACCTCGTCGCCCGCCTTCGCCCCGACCTGGTCACGATGGACATCCACATGCCCAAGATGGACGGCCTTAAGGCCACCGAGCGGATCATGGCGTTCATGCCCACGCCGATACTGGTGGTCTCCTCATCCGTGTACGGCGAGGGGATGGGGCGCGCGTTCGACGCACTCGCGATAGGCGCGCTTGAGGTCATGAAGAAGCCGGAGCCGAAGGACTGGGCCGACCTGGAGGCCATCGGGCGCCAGATCATCCGCACCGTGAAGATCCTCTCCCGGGTGAAGGTGATCACCCACATACGTGGGCGTCGCATGCCCGTGCACACAGGCGTGCCTCCTGTGGAGTCGCCGGACGTAGGGGGCGACGGATTGCGCATCGTGGCCATCGGCTCGTCCACAGGCGGACCCACGGCGCTCCTGGAGGTGCTTGCACGCCTACCGCGAGATTTCGCGCTGCCCGTGGTGGTCGCTCAGCATATCGCGGACGGGTTCGTCCCCGGACTCGCAACGTGGCTGGACGCCGCGTGCAAGATCACGGTGGCCGCTGCCGCCGAGGGGGACGTACTCCAGCCGGGAGTCGCGTACCTGGCCGCGACTGGCACCAACATGGAGGTCGACGGACGGAGACTGCGTTTCACCAAGCCGCAGTCCGGCCAGCTGTATATCCCCTCGGCGGACACGCTCTTCGAATCGGTGGCGGTGAGCTATGCGAAGAAGGCGGTCGGCGTGCTGCTCACCGGGATGGGCGCTGACGGCGCGCGGGGTCTGAAGGCGCTGCACGATCGCGGGGCTCCCACGATCTGCCAGGACGAGGCCACGTCCACGGTATGGGGTATGCCCAAAGCCGCGATCGACCTGGGCGCGGCACGGGCCGTGCTGCCGGTGTACGAGATCGCCGGCGCCATCGAGGGCCTGCTCGGCGATGCCTGAGGTGGGCGCTACGCCTATACTCGACACCATGCGAGACCTACCCATCGGCATATTCGATTCGGGGCTCGGCGGGCTGACCGTTGCGGGTGAGATCATGCGCGCCCTTCCGGACGAGAGCATCATCTACCTGGGTGATACGGTGCGATGCCCGTACGGCCCCCGCTCCCAGAACGACGTGCGGCGCTTCGTGCTGCAGATCGGCAGGTGGCTTTCCGCGCGAGAGGTGAAGCTGATCGTGGTCGCCTGCAACACGGCGACCGCCGCCGGATTGCCGCTGGCGCAGCAGGCGTTCGACGTGCCGGTGATCGGAGTCGTGGAGCCGGGCGCGCGGGCGGCGGTGAAAGCCACGGTCAACCGGAGGGTGGGCGTGATCGGCACCGTAGGCACCATCGAGTCGGGCGCCTACAGCCAGGCCGCACGCTCGATCGATGCCGGGGTGACCGTGTTCTCCACGCCGGCCCCGCGCTTCGTGGACCTGGTGGAGCAGGGTCTGCGTCTTGGTGAGGGCACCCTCGAGGACCTCCTCTCGCAGATGGGGAGCGTCTACATCAGGCCGGCGTTCTACGAGATGGCGCGCGATTACCTCGACCCGCTCAAGCGGAGCGGGGTCGACACGCTCGTGCTTGGATGCACGCACTTCCCGCTGCTCGACACCGCGATCCAGCAGGTGATGGGGTCCCGGGTGCGGTTGATCTCATCGGCCGAGGAAACCGCGCGCGAGGTGGTTGAGACGCTGACGCTGCGGGGGCACCGTGCCGGACCGTCGGCCGCGCGCACCGAGGTTTACGCCACTACGGGCGACCCCGACGAGTTCGGGGCGCTGGGGGCGCGCATCATCGGCCGCGAACTCGGGGCCGTGGAACACGTGGGTGTGGCAGAGCTTGAGTCACTGCTCGACGCCTACATGTTGGAGCGCCTGCGCGAGTACGAGGCGGGAGAGACATGCGTCTGACCGTCCTCGGAAGCGCAGCCTCCTATCCTGATGCGGGCCGTGCCTGTGCCGGACACCTCGTGCAGACGTCCTCGACCGCCGTGCTGCTCGACTGCGGCAGCGGCGTCCTGTCGAACCTCGGCTACGTGATGGCCCCCACGCACCTGGATGCTGTGCTCGTGTCACACGGGCACGTGGATCACTTCGCCGACGTCTTCGCCCTTCAGGCGGCGCTGCGGTACGCCCCCACGGGTCCGGTGCCTCCGATCCCCCTGTGGCTCCCCTCCGGCCTCCGTTTGCGCATGGAGGCGCTGCTCGGTGAGCGGGGAGCCCGCGAGCTGGCAGAGGCGTTCGAGATGCGAACGCTCGAGGTGAACGTTCCCGTGGTCGCGGGCGACGTGACGGTGGTGCCGCACCCTGCCGACCACGTGGACCCCGCGTTCTCGTTCGTCGTGGAAGCGGGTGATGCGCGCGTGTGCTACACCTCCGACACGGCGTACGGCCCGGCCGTGGAGACAGCGGCACGCGGCGCGCAGGTACTGCTCGCTGAGGCCACGCTCCCCGTGGAGTACGCCGGACGGGCCCCGCATATGACGCCTGCCGAGGCCGGCGCGCTTGCCTCGGTATCCGGCGCCCATACCCTCGTCCTCACGCATCTGTGGCCCACGATCGACCGGGATGAGGCCGGGCGGCAGGCACGTGGGGCGTTCGGGGGGCGTGTTATCGTGGCAGACGAACTCACCGCCCTGGACATCGACTGACAAGGAGGCCGTCTGTGGCCCGATCTTACGGTCGCGCACCTGATGCGCTCCGGCCCGTCACCGTGACGCGCAGATACCTGAAGCATGCGCACGGTTCATGCCTGTTCGAGCTGGGTGACACCAAGGTGCTGTGTGCCGCCACCTTCTCCGAGACGGTCGCCGGCTGGCGGAGGGGGAGCGGTAAGGGATGGGTCACCGCCGAGTACTCGCTCTTACCCGCCTCCACGCACACCCGCACGCGTCGCGAGGTGGCGGCCGGGGCGCCGAGCGGCCGGACACACGAGATCCAGCGCCTGATCGGGCGCTCCCTTCGCACGGTGGTGGACATGCGGTCGATGGGCGGCGAGGTCACGCTCAACCTGGACTGCGACGTCCTGCAGGCCGACGGAGGCACGCGCACAGCGGCCATCACGGGGGCGTACATCGCGATGATGGACGCGTTCGCAACGTGGGTCGAGGCTGGCCGGATCAGCGACGTTCCCGTGCTCGACAACGTGGCGGCCACATCGGTGGGTGTGGTCGATGGCGTGGCGTGTCTGGATCTGGATTACAGCGAAGACAGCGTGGCCGAGGTGGATATGAACGTCGTCTGTGACGGCAAGGGCCGCTTCATCGAGGTGCAGGGCACGGGGGAGCGGACGCCGTTCGACAGGACTCGTCTCGACTCGCTGCTCGACCTGGCCGGAATCGGCACGACACGCCTCGTGGAGCTGCAGCGACGTATGATCGCCGAGGACCTCGAGACGTACCGGGACGGAGCGTGACATGCCTCGCGTGATCGTGGCCACGGGCAACCGCGGTAAGCTGGCAGAGATCCGCTCAGCCCTCGACCTGTCCGGCTGGGAGTTCGTCACCGCGCCGGACCTCGGGTCGTCGACGCTCGATGTCGAGGAGACGGGAAGCACCTTCGAGGAGAACGCGCGGCTGAAGGCGCAGGCCTATCACGAGACGTTCGGTCTACCCGCGCTTGCCGACGACTCCGGCCTCGAGGTGGATGTGCTCGGCGCCGAGCCGGGCGTCTACTCGTCCCGGTACGCGGGCCTGGACGCCACCGACGCCGACAACAACGCCAAACTGTTGGCGGCGCTCGAGGGTGTTCCCGCCGGGCAGCGGGGAGCGCGCTTCCGTAGCGTGATCGTGTACATCGACGCGGACGGCGCCGAGACCGTCGTCGATGGGGCGTGCGAGGGCTCGATCGGGTTCGAGGCGCACGGATCCGGTGGATTCGGGTACGATCCCATCTTCCTGCCATCGCAGGCGCCCGGTCGCACGATGGCAGACCTGGGGATGGCCGAGAAGAACGCGATCAGTCACCGCGGCGCGGCGTTGCGCGCATTGCGGGGCGTACTGGCGGAGTAGCGGTCGGCGCAGCTGGTGATGCGGGCCGACGATGCGCCCCGGGCGACCGGGCGGGAATGATTTGCCCGGTGGACGGCGCCCCCCTATACTAAGCGATGCTCTCGAGCACAGGGTCCGCGAGGGCCTCACTCGGGTTCGAGGTCGGGCCGTAGCGCAGCTTGGTAGCGCATCTGCTTTGGGAGCAGAGGGTCGTGGGTTCGAATCCCGCCGGCCCGACCACGTGCGGCGGTAGTTCAATTGGTAGAGCCTCAGCCTTCCAAGCTGATTGTTGCGGGTTCGAGTCCCGTCCGCCGCTCCATAGATCGGCCTCCGGCACACCCCAGGTGTGCCGATTGACAACGCAGGGCGCGCCAAGTACCGTTTGCACTCGGCACTTCGGAGGCGCTCGCAAATGCGCCCGTAGCTCAGCTGGATAGAGCGGGAGACTTCTAATCTCTAGGTCGGGGGTTCGAATCCCTCCGGGCGTGCCAGCACTCAGACGGTGGGTGTAGCTCAGTTGGTTAGAGCGCCGGACTGTGGCTCCGGAGGCCGCGGGTTCAAGTCCCGTTACCCACCCCAAGCATCTCTGCGACGACCCGCCTTGTGCGGGTCGTCGTGTGTTATCCACCTCGCTTTCTCGGCTACACTCGATGTGGTGGGTCGTGCGCACTCACAGGACAAGGAGCGAGGAGCCGACGATGCTCTCAGACATCGAAATCGCCCATGCCGCAACGGTGCGATCGGTACGCGACATAGCCGAGGAGATCGGTCTCGAGCCCGACGAGGTGGAGCCGAACGGCCGCACCAAGGCGAAGATCAGCCTCAAGGTGCTCGAGCGCCTTGCCGAACGGCCGAACGGCCGGTACGTGCTTGTCACCGCTATCACACCCACGCCCCTTGGCGAAGGCAAGACGCTCACGACCGTCGGGCTGGGACAGGCGCTGCGCGCCGCGGGGCATTCGGCGTTCTCGTGTATCCGGCAGCCGTCGCTTGGACCGGTGTTCGGCATCAAGGGCGGCGCGGCGGGCGGCGGGTACTCCCAGGTGGTCCCGATGGAGGACATCAACCTGCACCTCACCGGCGACGTTCACGCGATCACTGCGGCCCACAATCTGTGCGCGGCCTTCATCGACAACTCGATCTTCCACGGCAACCCGCTCGGCATCGACACCCACGCGATCTCCTGGCCGCGCGTCATGGACATCTCCGACCGCACGCTCCGCAACGTGGTGATCGGGCTGGGCGGCCGCACCGACGGCGATCCCCGCGAGACGCACTTCGAGATTACCGTGGCAAGCGAGCTGATGGCGATCCTGGCGCTTGCCGAGGACATCCACGACCTGCGGGCACGCATCGGCAGGATCATCGTGGCACGTACCCGTTCGGGGGAGCCGGTCACCGTCGAGGACCTCAAGGTCGCCGGTGCGATGACCGTGTTGATGAAGGACACCATCAAGCCGAACCTGATGCAGGACCTGGAGGGTGGTCCGGTGTTCGTGCATGCGGGCCCCTTCGCGAACATCGCACAGGGCAACAGCTCGATCGTGGCGGACCGGATCGCGCTGAAGCTCGCCGACTACGTGGTCACCGAGGCCGGTTTCGGCGCGGACATGGGCGCGGAGAAGTTCGTGAACATGAAGTGCCGGGCATCCGGCCTGGAGCCCGACGCCGCGGTGATGGTCTGCACGGTCCGCGCGCTGAAGGCCCACTCCGGCCGGTTCGAGGTCAAGCCAGGACGGCCTCTGGACCCCGCCATGACCGTCGAAGACCTGGATGCGCTCGAAGAAGGCATGCCCAACCTGGTGCGTCAGATCGAGAACGTGCGATCGTTCGGCATCCCCGTCGTCGTTGCGGTCAACACGTTCCCCACCGACACGCCTGCGGAGCACGCGCTCATCATGGATCGGGCTCGCCAGGCGGGCGCTTTCGATGTGGTGGCGCACACCTTGCACGCCGACGGTGGAAAGGGCGGGCTGGACCTCGCTGGCGCCGTTGCCAGGGCCTGCGAGGAACCCTCCAGCCTCCAGTTCACCTACTCCGACGACCTGCCGATGCGGGAGAAGATCGCGGCGATCGCAACGCGGATCTACGGCGCCTCCGGCGTCGACTTCTCCTTCGGAGCATCGAAAGCGATGGAGCGGATCAGCGCCGAGGGGCTGTGCGACTTCCCGGTCTGCATGGCCAAGACCCACCTCTCCCTCTCGCATGACCCGAAGCTCAAGGGAGCACCGGTGGGCTGGCGCTTGCCCATTCGCGACGTGCGTATCTCGGCGGGGGCGGGTTTCGTGTACGCGCTCTGCGGCGACATCACCACCATGCCTGGTCTGCCGGGCAAGCCGGCGGGCGAACACATCGACATCGATGCCGAGGGGAACGTCACGGGGCTCTCGTAGGGCGTGGCCAGGCGGCTGACCTCGTCCGACTGGAACGTCCCTCGGGGTGTCACACACGTCGTTCCACGGGATTTGCATTCGTGGGCCGAGCGGTTACAATATGCGAGCACTCGGGCCGTTAGCTCAGCTGGTAGAGCAGGGGACTCTTAATCCCAAGGTCATAGGTTCGATCCCTATACGGCCCACCATACACACCTCACCAGAAGAGCCGGCCCTACAGGGCCGGCTCTTCTGGTGAGGGGGTATCGCGTTTGCTACACTTAGCAATCCGGCTTCATGCGGGCGTGGCGGAACTGGCAGACGCGCTGGATTTAGGTTCCAGTGGGGAAACTCGTGGAGGTTCGAGTCCTCTCGCCCGCACCACACCGAGCCATCACGGAGCGTCGCAGGCGCCCCGGCAGGAAGCGACATTCTGAGGAGGATCCTTGCAGACGAGCGTTGAGCGTCTCGAAGACGGCCGTGCGAAGATCACGGTCACGGTACCCGCGGCGGATGTGGACAAGGCCATCGCGGATGCGTATGCGGCCATCGGCGCGAAGCTGCGCATCCCAGGCTTTCGTCCGGGCAAGGCGCCGCGCCCGGTGATCGACACCCACGTCGGCCGCGAAGCGGTCCTGGCTGACGCGCAGGACGACATCGTGTCCGACTCGTATGGCCGGGCCGTCTCGCGGGAGGACATACGCACCGTGGGACGTCCTGATGTCGGCGAGCTCGACATGATCGAGCCGGGCAGCGACTACACGTACACCGCCGAGGTGACCTTGCGCCCCGAGCTCACCCTCTCGAGTGCGGACGCGTTCACGGTCACGGTCCCCGCGCAGAAGGCCTCCGACCGTGAGGTCGATGCGCAGATCGAGCACGTGAGGGAGCGGTTCGCCACGCTGGAGTCGGTGGACGCACCGGTCGGCGAGGACGACTTCGCGCTGATCTCGTTCGTGGGCACCGTTGACGGTGAGGCGTACGAGGGCAACGTGGTGGACAAGTACATGTACGAACTGGGTCGCGGCATGATGCCGCCCGAGTTCGACGCCGCGCTCGTGGGCACCGCGCCAGGCGGCAGCGCCGTGGCGGAGTTCGAGATCCCCGAGACGACCTCGAACGAGGAGTTCGCGGGCAAGCAAGCCCGCTTCGAGATCGAGGTGCACGAGGTCAAGACGAAGGTGCTCCCGGATCTCGATGACGAGTTCGCGGCCACAGCAGGCGGCTTCGACACGTTCGACGAGTATCGAGCCGACGTGCGCGAGAAGCTCGACTCCGCTAAGGCGACCGGTCACGCGCGAGAGGTGGAGGGCGCGGTGCTCACCGAGCTCGTCGGCCGTCTGGACGGGGACGTCCCGGAGGAGATGGTCGATATCAGGGCCGCATCGATGATGCGCGAGTTCTTCGAGAATCTCGAGCAGCGGGGGATCGCGCCCCAGGAGTACCTGCAGATGATCGGGACGAGCCCCGAGCAACTCCAGACGGACCTCCGCGAGCAGGCGGACCGCCATGTGCGCGAGGAGCTCGCTCTCGAGGCGCTGTTCGTCGCGCAGGGTATGAGCGTTTCAGAGAGCGATCTCGCCGACACCGTCCGTGAGATCGCGGGCGAGGACGCGGAGGCCGCCGAGGAGCTCGGCAAGGACCTCGAGCGGAATGGAGCGCTCCCGCTTGTCCGCGAGCAGATCATGCACCGCAAGGCTCTGAAGTGGCTGATGGACAACGCCGAAGTGATCGAGGAGGAGCAGTTATGACGGCAAAGGAGCCCGTTGCGAGTTCGCTCGTGCCCATCGTGGTAGAGCAGACCTCGCGTGGAGAGCGCAGCTTCGACATCTTCTCGCGGCTGTTGAACGAGCGGGTCGTGTTCCTCGGCACCGAGATCGACGACGTGGTCTCGAATCTCGTGATCGCGCAGCTGCTGCACCTTGAGAGCGAGGATCCCGAGAAGGACATCAACCTGTACATCAACTCGCCCGGCGGCTCGGTCACCGCGGCGCTGGCGATGTACGACACGATGCAGTACATCCGGTCCGACGTGAGCACGATCTGTATCGGTCAGTGTGCGTCGGCAGCCGCAGTGCTTCTTGCCGCCGGCGCTGCCGGCAAGCGTTTCGCGCTGCCCAACAGCCGCGTGCTCATCCACCAGCCGTGGGGCGGCACGCAGGGCCAGGTGAGCGACATCGAGATCCAGGCCAGGGAGATGCTGCGGATGCGTGAGGCGCTCGATCGTATCCTTTCGCACCACACCGGTCAGCCGATGGAGAAGATCCACGCCGACACCGAGCGGGACAACATCATGACCGCCGAGGAAGCCAAGGCGTACGGTCTCATCGACGCCGTGTTCACGCAGCGGTCACCCAAGGAGGACTGAACCACCTGATGGAGCGTCACGACGACAGCCAGCGGCTCGTGTGTTCGTTCTGCGGCAAGCCGCAACACCAGGTGCGCAAGCTGGTGGCGGGTCCCGGCGTCTACATCTGCGACGAGTGCATCGACCTGTGCAACGAGATCGTCGAAGAAGGGCAGGTCGACGCGATGGCCGTGCACGTGGAAGACGAGGAACTGCCCACACCGAAGGAGATCCTCGCGCGGCTCGACGATTACGTGGTGGGGCAGGATCTGGCCAAGAAGACCCTTGCCGTGGCCGTGTACAACCACTACAAGCGCATCCGCACCGAAGACGTCGGCGAAGACGAGGTCGAGATCGCCAAGAGCAACATCCTGCTGCTCGGGCCAACCGGCTGTGGGAAGACCCTGCTCGCGCAGACGTTGGCGCGCATCCTGAAGGTGCCGTTTGCGATCGCCGACGCCACCACGCTCACGGAGGCGGGATACGTGGGCGAGGATGTCGAGAACATCCTCCTCAAGCTCATCACCGCTGCCGACTTCGATGTCGAGCGGGCGCAGGTCGGTATCATCTACATCGATGAGATCGACAAGATCGCACGCAAGGCCGAGAACCTTTCCATCACCCGCGACGTGTCGGGAGAGGGAGTGCAGCAGGCGCTGCTCAAGATCGTGGAAGGCACGGAAGCGGCGGTCCCGCCCCAGGGAGGGCGGAAGCACCCTCAACAGGACCTGATCCGCATCGACACCACCAACATCCTGTTCATCCTCGGCGGGGCGTTCGTGGGACTCGAGAAGCTCATCGCCGACCGCATCGGCACCAAGGGTGTCGGCTTCGGTGCCGAGATGCATGACGCGCGTCAGCATGATACCGGCGCGCTGCTGGCCAAGGTGCTGCCCGAGGACCTGCACAGGTTCGGTCTGATCCCCGAGTTCGTGGGTCGCATACCGGTGACCGCGCATGTGGAGGAGCTGGACGAGGCCGAGCTCGTGCGCATCCTCACCGAACCGAAGAACGCGCTGGTGCGCCAGTACGAGCGGCTCTTCCGGATGGAGGGCGTGGAGATCGTGTTCACCGATGAGGCTCTCACCGAGGTCGCGCATCAGGCCATCCAGCGACAGACCGGTGCGCGAGGACTGCGCTCTATCCTCGAGTCGCTGCTTCTCGACACGATGTATGATCTGCCGGGTCGCGACGACGTGGAGCGGGTCACCGTCACCGAAGAGGTCGTGCGTGGATCTGCATCGCCGGTCCTCACGCTCTCCGGAGCGCGTGACGCGAGCGCGTAGATCCACCCAGAGGCACCGACCGGACGGTCGCTCGGTGCAGTGTAGCGAACGCGAAACGGGCCCCGTGGGGCCCGTTTCGGCTGCTGCTGGTGTCCGATCCTATCTGGCGGCGTCGATGATCTTCTCTGCGCGCTCCACCTGGCTCGGGTAGAGGTCCTTGGGGATCGCGGGAAGGCCAAGCGTCCGGAACACCATGTGGCGGGCGCAGTGCACGTTGCTGCCACGACAGTAGCGCTGCTTGACGATCTCAGCCATGGACGGCATCTCCGCCATCTGGTCGTTGAAGAACGGACATGTGGGGAGGCACTCGCAGTCGGCCATCGGCGTCACAACCTTCCACTTGAGGACTCTGGGTAGTATAGCGTCACTTCGTTAGCGCGCGCCTATACGGATAGGGGTATGGAGTCCGGTCAGTGGTCGGCACCGGGCGACGAACGGGACACCATCGGCGGGCTGGTATATCGTAGAATCCACGGAATCACCGTCACGGAAGGACGAACCACACCCATGAAGCAGCTCTCTCCAGCGTACGATCCCGACGCCGTCGAGTCGCCCGTGTTCGACCGGTGGGTCTCCGGTCGCCTCTTCGAGCAAGCGGCGGAAGGGGAGAGTCCGTTCACCGTGGTGATACCGCCGCCCAACGTCACCGGTTCGCTCCACATGGGCCACGCGCTGAACAACACCATCCAGGACGTGGTGATCCGCAGGTCGCGCATGACAGGTCAGCCCACCAGGTGGTTGCTGGGAACCGACCACGCAGGCATCGCCACCCAGAACAAGGTGGAGCAGAAGCTCGCGGCTCAGGGGCTGTCGCGCCACGACGTGGGTCGGGAGCGGTTCGTCGAGATGTGCTGGGAGTGGCGAGAAGAGCACGGCAGCGTGATCATCGAGCAGCTCAAGCGCATGGGCTGCAGCTGCGACTACTCCGACGAGCACTTCACGATGGACGAGGGATACCAGCGCGCCGTACGCAAGGTTTTCGTGGAGTGGTACGAGAAGGGGCTCATCTACCGCGGCAAGCGGATCATCAACTGGTGTCCGCGGTGTTCGACCGCCCTGTCGGATATCGAGGTTGAGCACGAGGAGCTGGACAGCCACCTCTGGCATCTGCGCTACCCCCTCAAGGAGCCGGTTGCCGGCCGCGACCATGTGGTGGTCGCCACCACGCGGCCCGAGACGATGCTAGGAGACACGTGCGTGGCGGTGCACCCCGATGACGAGCGGTATCGTGAGCTTGTCGGAGCGACCATCGTGCTGCCGCTGCTGGGCCGCGAGATCCCCATCGTGGCCGACGAGTACGTGGACCCCTCGTTCGGTACGGGGGCCGTCAAGGTGACGCCCGCTCACGATCCCAATGACTTCGAGATCGGGGAGAGGCACGGCCTGCCCAAGATCAACATCCTCAACGCCGATGCCACCATCACCGCCGAGGGCGGTCCGTATGAAGGTCTCGACCGGCATGAGGCGCGGCGACGCGTCGTCGCCGACCTCGAGGCCGGGGGGCTGCTCGTGGCGGTGGACGACCACGTGCACGCGGTGGGGCACTGCTATCGATGTCACACGGTCGTGGAGCCCTGGCTCTCCGACCAGTGGTTCGTCGACATGAAGCCGCTCGCCGCACCGGCCATCGAGGCAGTGAAAGAGGACCGCGTGGTCTTCCATCCCCGGCGCTGGGAGAACGTCTACTTCCACTGGATGGAGAACATCCGCGACTGGTGCATCTCGCGGCAGCTCTGGTGGGGGCATCGCATCCCCGTCTTCTACTGCGACGCGTGCGGTTGGCAGGGCGCAAGCATGGAAGACCTCGGATCGTGCCCGAAGTGCGGTGCCACTGCGCGTCAGGACGAGGATGTGCTCGACACCTGGTTCTCGTCGCAACTCTGGCCGTTCGCAACGCTCGGCTGGCCGGACGAGACGCCCGAACTCGACTTCTTCTATCCCACCACGGTGCTCTCCACCGCGCGGGACATCCTCTTCCTGTGGGTGGCCCGGATGATCATGAGCGGCCTGTACTTCGTGGGCGACGTCCCGTACCGAGACGTCATCATCCACCCCACCGTCTTCAACGCCGAGGGCAAGCGGATGAGCAAGTCGCTCGGCACGGGCGTGGACCCGCTCGATCTCATGGCCCACTACGGCGCCGACGGCATGCGGTTCGGCCTCATGCTGCAGGTCACCGGCAATCAGGACATCAAGTTCTCCGAGGAGAAGCTGGTCTCGTCACGCAATTTCGCGAACAAGATCTGGAACGCCAGCAGGTTCGTTCTCATGAACATCGACGAGGTGTTCGAGGCGGGACCGCCGCAGGTGGACACGGTTGCCGACGCGTGGATCCTCTCACGGCTTGCCGATCTCTCGGCACATGTGGACGAGGGGCTGCTCGCGTACGAGTTCGGTGAGACCGCGCGCGCCCTCTATGACTTCTTCTGGAATGAGTTCTGCGACTGGTACATAGAGCTTGCCAAGGTGAGGCTCACCGCCGGGGGCCGGGCGCGGGAAGCGGTCCTCCGCAACCTCGTCTTCGTCCTCGACAACGCCCTGCGCCTCCTGCATCCGATGATGCCGTTCGTGACGGAGGAGATCTGGAGCCGTCTCCCGATAGACGAGGAGGTTGCCGGGCGGATGCTGATGGTCGCCGAGTGGCCCGATGCTGCCGTACTGTCCGGCTTCCGCGACGAAGGAGCCGAGCGTTCCATCGGACTCCTCCAGGAAGTCGTGACGGCGGTGCGCGCGGTGCGCGCACGGTACTCGGTCTCCCCGAAGGCCCCGCTCGAGGTGTCGGTGAAGGCGCCCGAGGCGGAAGGCGAGGTCCTCGTCTCGATGACCGACGACATCCGTGCCCTCGCTGGCATCGGCGGGTTCGAGGTGGGGGAGGACGTGATGCGCCCGCCGCACGCCTCATCAGCCGTCGCGGCCGGCAGCGAGGTGTACGTATCGCTCGAAGGGCTCGTGGACTTCGGCGCAGAGCGCGAGCGGATCGCTTCGCAGTTGGAGCGCACACAGGCCGATCTCGATCGACTCACGAAGAAGCTTGGCAATGAAAGCTTCCTTGCAAAGGCCTCACCTGACATAATAGGGAAGGACCGGGCCCGCGCCGGGGAGTTGGCGGCCACCGTGTCCAAGCTCAGCGCGCAGTTGGCGGACCTAGCGGAGTAGCCTGTGCCATCAGAGGATGCCGTATACGAAGCGGCGATCGCGCGTTTGGAGCGTGCGCTGACGTTCGGCATCAACCCGTCGCTCGACGGCATCAGGGCGCTCATGGATGCGCTCGGCATGGCCGAGATGGCGTGTTCCTGTGTGCAGGTCACCGGCACCAACGGCAAGACGTCGGTCACCAGGATGACCGGCGCACTGCTCACGGCGCATGGATATCGCACCGGTGTCTACACGAGCCCGCATCTGGTCTCATATACGGAGCGGATCACGGTTGACGGCAGGCAGATCGGCAAGCGGAAGTTTGCGCAGTACCTTACCGACGTGTTCGACGCCGCCGACACCATGGACCGGGAGTTCACCGAGTTCGAACTCCTCACCGCCACGGCGCTCCACGCGTTCCGCGCCAAGAAGGTCGAGTTCGCATGTCTCGAGGTGGGGATGGGTGGCCGGTGGGATGCGACGAGCGTGGTCGATCCGGCGGTGGCGGTGATCACAGGCGTGTCGCTCGACCACACCGAGCGCCTCGGCGCCACTCGGGAGGAAATCGCCGCCGACAAAGCTCACATCATCAAGAGGCGCTCCTTTCCGGTCCTGGGGCCTGGCTGCCAGGGAGTGGACCACATCTTCCACGAGCGAGCGCTCTCGCTCGGGGTTCCCAAGGTGATGACGGTGGGGCTGGGCGACGATCCGGATGTCACGTGGCGGATCGTGCGCCGTCCCCGGACGCCGAGGGGCACGCTCATGGTGGACATCCACGGTCTCCGTGACTATCGGGTGGCCCTTCATGCGCCTGCGTACCAGGCGCCGAACGCGGCGGTGGCGATGGCGGCAACGGGGGCCGCGATGTTCAACGTCCTCGATCCCGATCGGGCGAACGCCGCGCTCCGCTCGGTCACCTTCCCCGGCCGTTTCGAGGTGCTGCGCACGAGGCCGCCGCTCGTGATCGACGGTGCGCACAATCCAGAGGCCGCCGCGGTGTTGGCGGCTGCGATACGCGATTCGTTCCGGGACTCGCCGCCTGCCATCGTGCTCGGCATCCTCGCCGACAAGGATGCAGAGGGGATCGTGCGCGCGCTCGCGGATGTGGCCGTGTTCTTCGTGACCACCGAGAACGGTTCGCCGCGGTGTCTTCCGGCAGGTGAGCTGGCCGCGATCGTCGAGCGGGTCACGGGGCGTGAGGTGGTCGCCGAGCCGTCGCTGGGGAAGGCTCTGGCCATGGCCGAGGTCAGGTCAGGCGCCGCTGGCGTGATGGTGACCGGCAGCCTCTATACCGCGGGCGCCGTGAAGGCCTTCGTGGACGGCTCGCTCTAGGACTCCGCGCCTGTGCCGCCTGTGTGATGGCGTCTTGCGCCCGTATCCGGCATCAGGGCCGTGGTGCAGGGGCCGCTTCTGGTAGAATCCCCGTAGCCTTGTCGCGCCGTACGCACCGGCGCTGCGGGTTAGTCCGGTGTCATGTGTGATGCTCGAGACCCTGGAGGGGGCCACATGGAAGAGGTGCTCGGAGAACTACTCGCTCCGATCAAGCCTGCATTGGATCTTGCGACCAACCTGTGCATGTTGTTCTTCGTGGTCTTCTCGGTGGCGTTGGTCTTCTGGACGTGGCGCGACGCGGAGCGTCGTGGCGCCATGCCCTGGTTCTGGGCGCTCGTGGTGCTGCTCTTCAACGTCTTCGGTTGGGCGATCTACATGATGGTCCGCCCGCCGGAAAGCGCGCTGGATGCGCGTGAGCGAGACCTTGAGATACGTGCCAAGGAGGTCGAGCTCCTCAAGGAAGGCCAGACGTGCCCGGCGTGTTATCAGCCCGTCGAGCCCGACTACCTCATCTGCCCCTCGTGCATGAAGAAGCTGCGCAAGGAGTGTGTGGAGTGCGGCAGGGCCCTCAAGCTCGACTGGCAGGTCTGCCCGTACTGCAAGACCAAGCAGTGACCGAGGCCTGAGCGCAGGGCTGACGGTCCCTGAAAGGAACCGCATCATGTCTGAGATCTCCATCACGCTGCCTGATGGCAGCGTCAAGTCCATACCCGTAGACGCTACCGTCGCCGATGTGGCGGCATCGATCGGCCCGCGTCTGGCAGCGGCCGCGATCGCGGGCCGCGTGGACGGACGGCTCGTGGACACGGCCGCCGTGGTGTCCGACGGTGCGGCTGTCGCCATCGTGACCGAGCGCGATCCCGAGGCGCTCGAACTGCTGCGCCACTCGGCGGCGCACGTCATGGCCGAGGCCGTGATGCAACTCTTCCCGGGCGCGCGCTTCGGCATCGGGCCGGCGATCGAAGACGGCTTCTACTACGACATCGAGGTCGATCGTACGCTCACGCCTGAGGACCTGGGCGCCATCGAAGAGCGCATGCACGGGATCATCGCCGAGGAGCAACCCTTCTCGCGCCGGGCGATCGACCGTGCAGAGGCCCTGCGCGTGTTCGAGAACCAGCCATACAAGCTCGAACTGATCGGGGAGTTGCCGGAAGGCGAGGTCATCTCCGCGTACACCTCGGGCGTCTTCACCGATCTGTGCCGGGGTCCCCACGTGCCGCACACCGGCTGGATCAAGGCGTTCAAGCTCATGAAGGTCGCGGGCGCGTACTGGCGCGGCGACTCGGATCGCCCGATGCTGCAACGCATCTACGGCACCGCGTGGTTCTCGCGGAAGGACCTCGACGCCTATCTCACACGTCTTGAGGAGGCCGAGAAGCGCGACCATCGCAAACTCGGCCGCGAGATGGACCTGTTCCATTTCGACGAGCTCGCCGGCAGCGGTCTGGTCCTCTACCACCCCAAGGGAGCCCGCGTGTTCCACGAACTCGTGGAGTGGCTCTCGGCCGACCTGTACGAGCGCGGCTATGTGGAGATCCGCACGCCGCACATCTACAAGGCTGACGTGTGGAAGATGAGCGGGCACTGGGACTACTACCAGGACAACATGTTCCCGTTCCAGATCGACGAAGGCGAGGGCAGAGAGCCCACCGACTACGCGGTGAAACCGATGAACTGCCCCGGTGCGCTGCTCGTCTACCGCGACAGCGTGCGCTCCTACCGTGACCTGCCGATGCGTCTGTTCGAGTTCGGCACCGTGTACCGCAACGAGCGAAGCGGCGTGGTGCACGGGCTCATGCGTGCGCGCGGGTTCACTCAGGATGACGCTCACATATTCTGCACCGGCGAGCAGATCATCCCCGAGGTCAAGGCGATGCTCGACATCGTCAAGTACATCATGGACACGTTCGACTTCGAGTACTCGGCTGAGATCTCCACGCGTCCCGAGAAGTCCGTGGGCCGCGATGAGGACTGGGAGCTCGCCACGCGCGCGCTCATGACCGCGCTCGACGAGTGGGGGTTGCCGTACCAGATCAACGAGGGTGATGGCGCGTTCTACGGCCCCAAGATCGACATCAAGGTCAAGGACGCCATCGGCCGCATCTGGCAGCTGTCCACCATCCAGGTGGATTTCAACAACCCCGAGCGCTTCGGCATCACCTACCGCAGCGCCGAGAACACCGAGGAGCAGCCCTTCATGCTGCACCGGGCCATCTTCGGCTCGATGGAGCGGTTCCTTGGCATCCTGATCGAGCACACCGCGGGCGCGTTCCCCACTTGGCTCGCGCCGGTGCAGGCCGTGGTCATCCCCATCGCGGATCGCCATCTCGAGCACTGCGAGGGCGTGCGTACGCGTCTGTCCAAGGCCGGGGTCCGTGCGGAGGTCTACGCCGAGAACGAGCCGATGCGCGTGAAGATCGCCAAGGCGCAGCAGCAGAAGGTGCCGTACATGCTCGTGGTGGGCGACAAGGAGATCGAAGCCGACACCGTGGGTGTGCGCGAGCGTACGGCGGGTGACATAGGTGCGATGGGTGTGGACGAATTCGCTGTGCGGGTGGCGGCGGAGCGACCGTAGGCGGGCATCATCACCGGGCTGTCGCGGCGGCTCGCTCTCTGTGCGCGATAGTGCGTTCGACTCCGCCAAAAAGTGCGTCGAGCGTGAGCGCCAGCCCTGCGGCCAGCAGCGCTCCCTCGAGCGTGATCGCCGGTGCGAGGTTCACGAGTCCGTTGATGATCGGCGCGCCGAATCCGCCTGCCCCCGCGATTGCGCCTATGGTCGCGGTGGCCACGTTCACGATCACCGACACCCGCACGCCCGCCATGATCACCGGCAGCGCGATGGGCAACTCCACGCGGAGCAGCCGCTGCCACGGCCGCATCCCCAGCTCCGATGCGCTTTCGAGGACGTCGGCGGGCACGCCTTCGATCCCGGATATCGTGTTGCGGAGCACGGGGAGGACACCGTACAGGGCGAGTGCAAGCACCGTCGGCCGGAGGCCGAATCCCAGCAGCGGCACGGCGAGCGTGAACACAGCCACCGGCGGGAACGTCTGGCCGAGGTTGGTGAGGTCCGCCACCACGCCATAGAAGTCGGCGCCGGCAGGCCGGGTCACGAAGACCCCGAGCGCGAGTCCGGCCGCCACCGACAGCGCGCTCGATATCAGTACGAGTTCGAGATGCTGCCAGACGAGTGCGAGCGGTGTCGCGTCGGGATAGAGCAGCCGTGACTCGCCCGGGAAGACCGCGCCCAACACCTGCCTCCACGCCGGCGTCGCGGCGGCGATGACGAGGTAGGCCGCCGCTGCGGCCACCGGAGCGGCAAGATGGCGGATCCGGCTCATGTGAGTGGCCGCCTGAACCGCTCGACGATGCTCTCCACGCTAACCGCCCCTACAACCGCACCGTCTCCATCGCGCACCGGGATCGACGGGAGCCCGGCCTTGAGGATGATGGCGAGCGCCTCGCGAAGCGACGCGGTCGACGCCACCGACGGACCCTCCGCGCCGGCCGTGTTCGGTGTGTACAGCGCTTCGGTCACAGGTGCGAGCGAGAGCCGCCTGAGCGCGCGCTCGGTGCCTCCGAAGGAGGCGACGAAATCGTCCACGGGGTAGGCCAGGACGCGCTCGGGTGTGTCCTGTTGCACCAGGCCGCCATCACGCATCACCACGATGCGGTCGCCCAGCTGTGCCGCCTCGTCCATGTCGTGTGTCACGAACAGGACCGTCTTCCGGAGTGCGCTCTGGATCTTGCGGAACTCGGCGTGAAGGCGGTCCCTCGTGAGCGGGTCCACCGCGCTAAAGGGCTCGTCCATCAGCAGGACGGGCGGGTCGGCGGCCAGGGCCCGGGCCACGCCCACGCGTTGCGCCTCGCCACCGGAGAGTTCATCGTGGTGTTTGTCGGCGTACACGGCGGGATCGAGGCCCACGAGGTCCAGCAACTCGTGCGTGCGTTCTGCGATGCGCGTGCGGTCCCACTGCAGGAGGCCGGGGACCACGCCGATGTTCTGTGCGACCGTCCAGTGAGGGAAAAGCCCCACACCCTGGATCGCGTAGCCGATGTGCCTTCGGAGCGTCTCCGGCCGCAGGGACCGCACGTCCTCGCCGTCGATGGAGATCGTGCCGCTGTCAGGTTCTACCAGCCTGTTGACCATGCGCATGGTCGTGGACTTGCCGCAGCCGCTCGGCCCGATGAGCGCAACGACCTCGCCGGTGGGTACATCGAACGACAGGTCCCGCACGGCGGGGTTCTTGGTGCCCTCGTACACCTTGCTGACGTTGCGTATCGCTATCACCGCACCGCCTCCGTTCGCCGCGCGTGCCGGGGTGTGACGAGTCTTTGCGCGGTGCGCAGTGCGGCATCGAGGCCAAGCGCCAGCGCTACGAGCGTGATGGAGCCAAGGAGGACGAGGTCCATCGCCTGCTGCGAGAGGCCGCCGAACACGAAGAGGCCAAGGGTGCCGGCCGCCACGAACGCACCGAGGGTCGCGTTGCCGAGCGTCTGCACGGCCGAGATGCGGATTCCTCCGAAGATCACCGGAAGCGCCAGCGGGAGCCGTACGCTGCGCATCACCTGCCCCTCGGTCATGCCCATGCCGAGACCGGCCTCCACCACGCTATCGGGGACCGAGGCGAGTCCCGCGTAGGTGTTACGCACCACGGCGAGCAATGCATAGAGGGTGAGTGCGGTGATCACCGGCGCCCAGCCGAGCCCGCCTACGCCGAGACGGCCCAGGAGCGGCACGTTCGTCCCAAGCCATGAGAGCGGCGCGAACAGCAGCCCGACCATCGCGAGCCCCGGGATCGTCTGGAAGACGTTCGCCACTCTGAACACCGGCCTCCTCAGTCGCGGCCGTCTGAACGCGAGGACGCCGAGGCCGAAACCGATCGCGAGCGTGATGCCCGTAGCGATCGCGGTGAACGCGATATGGCTGCCGACCTCCGTTCAGAACCGATCCGACTGGTTCACGTACTCACGGAGGATCGCGAGACCCCCCAGAAGACCGCTTCCGAGCATGATGAGCAGACCCACGGGGCCCACGGCGGAGAGGGCGAGCCGGGTGACTCGCGGGGCGCTGCCGAGCTCTCTGCGCGAGGCCAGCAGGAGCGGATACGACACCGCGATGCATGCCCAGGCGCCAAGCCCGACCGAGACGCGTGCGAGCGTACCCGCCTCGGCCAGCAATCTGGTCGCGGCGACGCCGGAGAGTCCCACCGTTCCCAGGAGCGCCAGGCTGGCGAGCATGCCCCGCGCGGTGGCGTCACGCGGCCCGCCGGAGTCGCGCACCGAGATCAGGGCGATCGCGACCCACACGGCCACCAACCCCGATGACCACCAGGGTCCGAGGGCGTCGAGCGCGGAGACCGGATCGCCTGTCTGGATACGGCTCGCGCGGAGCGTGGCGAAGGGGAGGAGCAGCAGCGATGACAGCCCGAACAGGGCCATCATCACTCCCACTCTATGCGTCCGGATCCTGGTGCTCACCGCTACTCCTCGGCGCACGTCGTGCCTGGCCGGACGCTTAGTCTATGAAGCCACCGTCCACCAGGTAGTCACGGGCGACTGCATCGGCCGGCTCGCCGTTGACCTGGATGCGGGCGTTGAGCTGCTGGAGGTCTTCCAGGCCGAGTGACGCCATCACCGGCTCGAGCAGGTCGGCGATCTCCGGGTGCTCGTCGACGATCGACTCCCGGACGATCGGCGTGGGCCAGTACACGATTTGTGCGCCGAGGTCGTCTTCGAGGATCACGAGCCCGAGGTCCGCGAGTGCTCCATCCGTGCCGTACGCCATGCCGAAGTTGACGCCGTCCGTCCCTTCCGCGACCGCTTTCTCAGTGGCGGCGGTGTTGCCGCCGGCGAGGCGGATCTTCTGGTCCTCCGTCAGGGTGTAGCCGTACACCTCTTCGAACTCGGGGTTGCCCGCGCTCGTGAAGAACTCGTCGCTCGCGGCCACCTTCACGGGTCTGCCCTCGGCGACATATTCGGCGAAGTCGGACATCGTCTCCAGTCCCTCAGCGTCTGCGAACTCCTGTCGCACCGCCAGAGCCCAGGTGTTGTTGGCGCGTATCGGCTCTAGCCAGACGATCCCGTTCTGTTCGAGGTCGATCGAGCGGTGGTGTCATAGCCGTCCTGGCCGTTCTTGCAGCCCGCCTTCTCCTCGTCGGTCAGGTCGTCGAGGAAGAACCAGTAGCCATTGCCCGAGTACTCGGGGCACAGGTCGATCTCCCCGGCGATGATGGACTTGCGGACGACCTCGGTGGTACCCGTCTGGCTCTTGTCGACGACATCGAAGCCGGCATCCTCCAGTACGAGCTTGACGATGGATGAGATGAGCTCGCCCTCGGTGTCGATCTTGGAGCCGATCGTCACGGTGCCCCGGGACGCCTCGCCCGTGCCGGTAGCGTCGGAGCCCTCGGACCCACAGGCGGCCATCATCAACAGGAGCACGGTGGCCGTACATGCAAGGACCATACGGGTCGTACGTGCGTGCATGTGCTCCTCCTCCATCAGGGGTCATGTCCGCGCTCGGCGCACACTGCTTCGATCTCTGTGTGAAGATACCCAACGCGATACGACCGCTCCCGCCGGGGTCGGCGCGTCGGGTGCGGGGAACATACACGGGGTCGGCACCGGGTGGCGGGCGCTACCCGGATACGTGCGAAGGAGGCCCCATGGAGCGCTTCGACGTCATCGTAATCGGAACAGGAGTGGCCGGACAGACCGCGGCGAGCGAGCTTGCGGCGGCCGGCAGGTCGGTGGCCATCACTGATTCACGGGAGTACGGCGGTACGTGTTCGCTGCGCGGTTGCGAGCCCAAGAAGGTCCTGTTCACCGCGGCGGAGGTCGTGGAACGTGCCCGGAATCAGAAGGGTCACGGCTTGGAGGGCGCGCTTCGACTGGACTGGTCCTCGCTGCTGGCGTTCAAGCGGTCGTTCACGGAGCCCGTGCCCGGACGCATCGAAGAGTGGCTCGCCGGAGCCGGTGTGACGCTCTTGCACGGACCTGCGCGCTTCGACGGCCCGACGTCCTCGACATCGGAGGCGTTCGGTACTCGGCCGACAGGATCGTGGTCGCGACCGGCGCGATGCCCCGCCCGTTGCGCATCCCCGGCGAAGAGCACGTCCTCGACAGCGAGGACTTCCTGGCGGCGGGACACGTCGGCCCACGCGTGGTCTTCGTCGGAGGCGGCTACGTGTCGTTCGAGTTCGCGCACATCGCCGCCGCCGCGGGCGCCAAGGTGACGATACTGCACCGGGGACCGCGCGTGCTCGAGGCTTTCGATCCTGATCTCGCCGACATGGTGGTGAGCGGCTACCGGAGCGCCGGCATCGACGTGTTCACGAACGCCACGGTCACCGAGGTCCGTGACGATGGTGGCATGTTCACGGTGGTCTGCGAGGAGGGGCTGGAGGTATTCGCGGAGACGATCGTTCACGGCGCGGGTCGCGTGCCCGCGATCTCCGGCCTCGGTCTCGAGGCCGCGGGTATCGAGCACGGACGTCGTGGCATCGAGGTCGACGGCAGGATGTGCAGCGTGGGCAACGAGCGGGTCTACGCGGTGGGTGACGCGTCCGCAACGGGCGCGCCCCTTACGCCGGTGGCGACCGCGCAGGCCCGTGTCGCGGTGGGGGACATCCTGGAACCCGGCTCTGCCGAGTTCGATCCGCCGGTCACGCCGAGCGTGGTGTTCTCGGACCCGGTCCTCGCCTCTGTGGGCATGACGGTCGAGCAGGCCGAGGCGCAGGGAATCCAGGTCGAGGCGAAGCTCACCGATACCAGTGGATGGGCCGCCTCACGTCGCATCGGCCAGCGGGTGTCGGGCGCGAAGACCATCGTGGAGCGCGGGAGCGGGAGGGTGGTGGGGGCGAACCTGCTCGGACACACGGTGGGCGAGGTCATCAACGTCTTCGCTGTCGCCATGGCGTGCGGGCAGACGGCATCCGATCTCAAGCGAGCCATCTGGGCGTACCCCACCGGAGCCTCGGAGATACCGCACCTGTTCTGAGCGTGCATCCGCGGGACGGACCGGTTCGCGCTACGTGCCGAGTCCGTGTCCGCCGAACTCGTTCCGCAGGGCCTGTACCACCTTGCCGGTGTAGGACGGGGCGTCGTCCGAGTCGAGGCGGAAACGCAGCGCCGCCTCGATGACGGGGACGTCGAGACCGGCTAG